>Ga0335069_10000692_pt1 | contig 54897 bp, 51 predicted proteins | sample Lox_Sample_11_FD_206714 | JGI IMG/M metagenome (GOLD analysis project Ga0335069, IMG submission 206714) | Soil microbial communities from Loxahatchee National Wildlife Refuge, Florida, United States - Lox_Sample_1.1 | ecosystem: Environmental > Terrestrial > Soil > Wetlands | place: USA... | reverse complement strand
ATGCCGATCGAGAAGATCATCGCAAAGAGGGTGATCCGGTTGAGCGTGTAGCCGAGCAGGAAGAAGACCAGGAGCATCAGCGCCAGAGTGGATGGAATCGCGACCGCGACCACCACCGACTCGCGCCAGCCGAGCAGGAAGAGGACGAGCAGGGAGACTCCCACCAGCGCGATGGCCATGTGGAGCAGGAGCTCGTTCGACTTCTCCGCCGCCGACGCCCCGTAGTGCCGAGTGATCGAGATGGAGACGTCGGGGGGAATCGCCGTCCCCTTCAGCCGCTCGGTCTGTGCCAGCACTGCCCGGGCCACGGCGATGGCATTGCTCCCAGGCCGCTTGGCGATGGACAGCGTGACCGCCGGCTCCTCGCTGTGGACGCCGTCGGTGCTGGCCGCCCCGGTGCCGAACAGGACGTACTGCGTCGGCTCCTCGGAGTCGTCCCTCACCTCTGCCACATCCCGGAGGTAGACCGGGTTGCCCGCGTGGACGCCCACGACCGCGGAGGTCACGTCGTCGGCGCTGGTGAAGAAGGCGCCGGTCTGGACGATGAGGTCGCGGTCGCCGGTCGTCAGTGCCCCGGCGACCTCCTGGCGATTGGCCGGGCCGAGGGCCCGCAGCAGGTCGAGAACTCCAAACCCCCGCGCGGCGAGCGCGGCCGGGTCGAGATGGAGCCGGACCTGTCGGCGGTAGCCGCCGATGAGGGTGGTCTCCGAGACCTCGGGCACATGCTTGATCTCGGCAGCGACCTGCGCCGCGACCCGCCGCAAGGTCAGATGGTCGTAACGTTTCGAGTGGAAGGTCAGCGCAAGGATGGGCACGTCGTCGACGGAACGCGCCTTGACCAGGGGCGGGGACGCTCCGGAAGGGATCCGGTCCGCGTTCGCCTGGAGCTTCTGGTAGAGCTTCACCAGCGACTGCTCGGTGTTCTGCCCCACCCGGTAGCGAACGACGATCAGGGCGCGTCCCGGCTGGCTGGTCGAGTAGACGTACTCGACGCCGGGGATCTCCCACATGAGCCGCTCGAGCGGCGCCGAGACACGACTCTCGACCTCCGCGGCGCTCGCTCCTGGCAGGGCAAGCAGGATGTCGACCACGGGCACCCTGATCTGAGGCTCCTCCTCTCGCGGCAGGACGACGATCGCCAAAAGACCGAGAAGGACCGAGCCCGTGATGAGAAGCGGCGTCAGCTTGGAACCGATGAAGGCGTGGGCGATGGCTCCCGCCAGGCCCAAATGAGGGGAGCGTTTCACAGAGCCTCCTCCACGCGCTGGCCGTCCACGAGGTCGGCGGCTCCCGCCAGCACGACCCTCTCGTCGCCCCCGAGGCCCGAGACGATCTCCAGCCGGCCGTCTCTCTCCCGGCCGGTCCGGACCAGGCGCAGCCGGGCGGTGCCGGAGGTCACCACGAACACCACCTCGAGCTGGCCGTGGCGGACGACCGCCTCGGCCGGAACCACCACGGCGAGGGACGAGCCGGTGGTGAGCAGCACCCGACCGAACCGGCCCGACCGGACCCCGGCTGTCGGTGGGAGGTCGATCTTGGCCAGCCGGGTACGGGTGGCGTCGTCGGAGGCTGGCTGGATCTCGGCGATGCGTCCCTCGATGTCATGGTCGAGGCCGTCCAGGTGGACCGGCACAGGCTTCCCGACGGCCAGCGCGCCCACTGCGGTCTCGGGCACGCGCGCTTCGAAGCGAAGCGCTCCCGGCGATTCCATGACCAGGAGCGCTTGTCCCGGCATCGCCGTGTCGCCGACGTTGACGAGCTTGGCGGTGACCACCCCCGCGAAAGGCGCCCGGAGGAGGGCCCGGTCGGCGAGAGTGCCTGCCTCGGCCTGTTTCGCCTGGGCGACGTTCCACTCGGCGATGGCCGTCTCGTACTGGGCGACGGAGATCGCTCCGCTGTCCTTCAGGGCGATGGCCCGGTCGCGGTCGCGCTTCGCCAGTGCCGACACGGCCCGGGTCTGCTCCAGGCGTGCGTCGATCTCACGCGCCGAGAGTCTCACCAGGACCTCGCCGGCTGGAACCGAGCTCCCGAGCCCGACTCGGACCTCGGTGACCGTCCCGCTGATCAACGGGGCAATCGTCGCGCTGCGAACGGCGCGGACTGTCCCGACCACCTCCGTCATGAGCGGTCGGTGGGTCCGATCAGCCGGTCCGACCTGGACGACCCTGGGGGGCACGCTCGGCGCAGGCCGTCGCCGGGGCTCCGCCAGACAGCCGCAGAGCAAGGCCACCAGGGCGAGCCACGGGCGGCGCATCACTGCTCCTCGGTGATTCGCGCCAGGGCCCTCTGCACACGCTCGGCCTGCTGGCCGGTGATCATCCCCTGCAGGAGCTTGAGGAACCGGGGGTGCTGCGCACCGGACAGGATGTACTGCCAGCGGTACGCCCTCCGCACCTTCTGCTCGAGCTGCTCGATCTGTCCGGCGTCGAAGCTGCCCTCGGCGATGGATCGGAAGTAGGCCACGTCGGCGGCGGACTGCGCCTGGAGAATGCCGTCCACGGCGCCGAGCAGGGCGATGAAATCGTCCACCGCCTGGTCACGCTCGGCCGGGGTGATCTGTCGGTCCTCGCGCGTCCACTCCAGCTCGTCGAGGATGACGTGCTGCGACTCGTCCTTCCAGTGGTAGAGAAAGACGTCCTTGTACAACGGGGACAGCGTCCCATCGGGCTGGATGGCCTCCAGGTAATGGGCCTGGACGAACAGCTCGATGTGGCAGGTCAGCGCCAGCACGGCCCAGGTCGACTTGCTCAGGACCACTGAGGCCACCTCGTCCGGCTGGGGCAGGAAGGCGTAGCCCGGCGGCATCCTCGTAGCGATCATCCGCTCGATCCGCCGGAACATCTCCTGGTGCTTCAACTCTTCCTGGCTGAAGCCGACCAGCGCCTCCAATGCGGTCTGGTCTCCCAGCCAGTGCTCGCGGGACAGCTCGAGCACCTTGGCGTTGATGAACCGCTCGACCAGTCCAAAGATATTGGCGTAGGTCCGCCCCTGGATCTGGCTCAGGGTTCGGCGATCTCCGGTACCGAGGAACGACAGCTGGCTGACCATCGACAGCCCGTCGGGCAGGAAATGGCCCGAAAAATCGAAGTCGCGTCCGCGGAAGACGTCCCGGTCAATGTCCCAGCGAATGCGGCGCGAATTCTCGACGCACCTGGCGTAGCGAGCGGTGGGGAGGGTGTGGCTCTGCTGCTCGGTCTGCACGGATGGCTCCTCGGGTGGTTCTGCCAGCGGCTGGATGCCGCTGCCGAGGCGCCTCCAGAGCAGCGGACATGCCAGTGCCTCGGGGCCGCCGAATCGAGCCCTTTCCTGGGGATGGACCGAGCCGTCCACTCGCGACTTCTCGCGACTCGCGAGAAGTCGTGCCGGTCCGCCGCGTCAGCCCTTGCGCCGCAGGCCGAGCGCCTTGATGCGAGAGGCGAGTGTGGAGGGGGCCATCCCCAGCAAGTGGGCCGCTCCCGAGTCGCCGGCGATCTGCCAGCCGGTCGATTCCAGCGCGCGCAAGAGATTGTCGCGCTCCAGGCGGGCCAGTTCCTTGGCGGTGACCACGGCACTCCGATTGGCAAGGGGTGCGTCCGCTTCCTCGGCGAGGCTGGCCACCGGGAGTGCCCGGTCGAGGTTCAGTTGACCGCCGCGCGCGGTGATGACCGCCCGCTCGATGACGTTCTGAAGCTCGCGGACGTTGCCCGGCCAGGAGTAGCGACGAAGTCGGTCCATTGCCTCCGGGGAGAGAGGCGCGAACTGCCGTCCCGCGCGGGCGGCAAGCTGGCGTGCGAACTCCTCCGCCAGGAGAACCACGTCGTCGCCTCGCTCGCGCAGCGGGGGCAGGGTGAGGGGAAAGACGCTCAATCGGTAGAAGAGGTCCTCCCGGAACCTTCCCTCGGCGGTCGCCTTCGACAGGTCCCGGTTGGTCGCGGCCACGACCCGGACGTCCACCTTGCGGGTGCGAGAGCTTCCCACCGGCTCGAACTCCCCCTCCTGGAGCACGCGGAGGAGCTTGCCCTGCAGCTCGAGGGGGATCTCTCCCACCTCGTCGAGGAAGATGGTCCCTCCATCGGCGAGGGTGAAGCGGCCGTCGCGCTTGGCGGTGGCGCCGGTGAACGCGCCGCGTTCGTGGCCGAAGAACTCGCTCTCGATCAGGGTGGCCGGAATCGCCGCGCAGTTCACCTTGACCAGGGGCTTCCCCCGACGCTGACTGCCCTCGTGGATGGCGCGGGCGAACAGCTCCTTGCCGGTGCCGGTCTCGCCGAGGATCAGCACGGTCGAGTCGGTGGGCGCGACCTGCCGAAGCTCAGCGAGCACCTCCGCCAGCTTTTCGCTCCTCCCGATGATCTTCCCCGACCGTCCCAGTTCGCGGAGCTCGGTCCTGAGGTACTCGGCCTCGTCGGTCAGGGTCACGATCCGCCGCTCGGCCTCGAGCCGCTCGTTGACGTTGCGGAGAATGAGGGTGAAGTGCTGCCGCCCCTCGAGCTCGAAGACCGAGAGCGTCGCCTCGGCCGGGAAGTTGTTGCCGCCGGCAGTCAGACCGGTCAGCCCCCCGGAAACCCAGGCACTCCGCTCCTGGGCGGGCCGGGCCAGGAGGTCCTGCCCGAGCGTCGCGAGCTTCGCGGCGTCCTCCGGAGAGGTCAGCCGGGACAGCGGTAGGCCGTGGGCATGCTCCGAGGGAAGCTCGAAGGTCCGCTCGGCCGCAGGGTTCATCTGGGCCACCCGGAGCTCGCCGTCGAGCTGAACGATGGCGTCCATGGTGCTCCCGACCAGGCGGGCCAGCTGTGCCTCCCGTGCCCGGATCCCGCGCTCGGCTCGCAAGCGCCGGAGCTCCGCCGCCGCGCGCCCGGCGAAGATCTCGAACACCGTCAAGCGGACCGGATCCTCTGGCATGGGCTTGGTATCCATCACCGCCATGTGGCCCAGGATGGTCCCGTCCAGGTCGGCCAGAGGTGCTCCCATGTAGCTGACCGCGCCCATCCCGCGGAGGTTCGGCTCTTCCGGATAGAGCTCGAGGACTCGGTCGGGGAGGTGGAGGAGCCGGCGATCTTCCAGGACCGCCTGACAGGGGGTGCCGTCGAGGCCTTGCTCGTAGTGCTGGATCCACTCCCCCCCCAGCCAGAAGGCGAGCGCTCGGAGTCGCCGTTCGACCGGCAGGAACTCCGTGACCCACGCGCCGCGTGTGCTGAGTGCCCGGGCGAGGTTCTCCACCAGCGCCATGAAGAAGCGCTCCCCGGTTTCGCTGGCCGTACCCTGGAAGATGACCTGCAGGGCGGTCTGCGCCGAGGCGTCGGGCACCGGCGGGCCGGAAGGAAACATGGTCCCATCCTGCCATGTGCCGAGCGCCCCGGCGGGCCTTCGGCGTTGCGGGCCAAGCCCGCGGAAGGCTTGGAGTCGAGTTGAATGTCGTTGCAGCTCCCCTCGGGGCGCCGTGGCGCAAATCTGGAAACGCTTGGCGCTAGGGGTGGTCCTGGCGCTCTCGACGAGTGTCCGCTCTCATCGACCGTCGCGACGAGCGTCCAATTGGCTTGCTCAGGGGGCCAGTCAGAGTCCACCGTGGAAGCGGCCAAAGGTCCGAGCCAGCATCACGGACATCAGCAAGGCGCCAAGCCCGGCAATGAGGATGTGTCTTGTCTTGCGAAACTCGAAGGTCCCCACGCGAGCCAGCAGCAGGTAGGCCACCCCGAAGTTGAAGGCCCCCCACAGTGCGTTCACGGTCGACGAGGACAGCCCTTCCCCAGGAGGCGTAGCAAAGGGGCTCTGGAAGGGGTTGCCAGAGACGCCGTTGACAAAGTGGGGGATGGCGTTGGCCAGGAACGCACCGCCGAAGAAGTAAGCAACGTAGTGGTACCAGCGCATCGTTGGTTTTCCTGGTGGTTGAGTAGCCCTTCAGCAAACCCGTGATGATATGGGCGGCGAACATTCCAGCGCGCCACGATCCCGTCTACGGCGCAGCGAACGGCGCGCCTCCTTGTGCTGGGCTTCGAACTCGCGGATCACAGCCTCGGCCTTGTCGTCGAGGGCGGCCACGACCTCGTCGGGGTTCTCTTCCGGGTAATGGAGAGCCAGGCGGCCGACCGCGAGATCGACGACTTCATGACCGTCCCACGCTCGCGCCCAGGGTGACGAGAAGCTCGTCCAATTGCTCGAACGTCTCGCGCATCCCACCCTCCATCCCGGCGATGGCACCGTCGAGAGCTTCCTTCGACGGATAGAGTTCGTGCATGACCAGCAGCGTCTTGCCACCTTTTTCCTCGAAGGGTCACCGTGGTGACGGCACCGTCGTCACTTTCGTCATTGGTCCAGACGAGGCGCGAGTGCGATGCCACTTCGATGTACCTGCCGAAGAACGCGATAGGCTTTCAGGCCCCGTGGCCGAACTCGAAACGGTACCTGCCCCCGACACGAACATCCGCCTCGCAGGAAAGCAGGGACACGCCTGTCGACTTCGGTGCCCACCACCGCTTGAGTAGCTCGGGCTTGGTCCACGCCTCAAACACGACGCGCGCCGGGCCGTTGAAGGTTCGCGTAACCACGAGCTCACGCTCGGACTTCCGTTCCACCGTCGTGCGGTTCTTCACCGGGGTAGGCTCACTCTCTCTTCTTGCGTCCATCGACCTTCTCCTTCCGTTTCAGTTCCTCGAGAACCTTGTCCAGCTCGTCGAAGCGTGCGTCCCAGAGCTGGCGGTACCTCTCGATCCATGCCGCCTCTTCCTCCAGTCGGCGCAGGCCGAGCTTGCAGGTCCCGCGCCGCTCCAGTCTGCTGACCAGCTCCTCGAGGACCTCGACCCGTTCTGCCCGAGCAGAGTCGAGGGCCATCCTTGAACGAAACCGATCATTCGCGCCGGACCCTGCTCCTCATCGTCTCTGCAATCGCGGCCACGGCCGTCGCGGCGCTGGTGCTGCTCAGGGGTCCTCCGCCACCGCCACGGCCTCGCCCCTGCGCCGCGGACACCGAGTGCCAAGTGCGGGGCGTCGATGAATGGGAGCGTTGTGACAACGTCGCCGATCCCCCGAGCTCCGGGCATGGCCCCGCGGGCGACGCCACCTCGCGGACCCAGGATGGATACGTCTGCCGGTGCTTTTCGCGTCAGTGCACGTGGGTACCTGGCAAGACCTGCAAGGAAGCACTCCAGAACCTCGAGCACTTCCTGTCGTCGCAAGCCAACCGGTGCACCACCGACGAGGAATGTGACGGCTATTTCTTCCGCGTTGGCGCCTGCCCCTCACCGGTGATGATGCCGAAGAGCGTCGTCGGCGCTCAGTTCAAAGCGGCGCTCGCGAGGGAGCAAATGCTCGTTCGAACGTCCTGCAAGCGCGAGTTCTCGAACCTGCCGGTCTGCGAGCCCGCGCTCTTCAGGGCAGCCTGCCGCGAAGGCCGATGCATCAACCTGTCCGAGCCGAAGTAGGGGTGCCGCTTCCCAGAAAGGGTGCTCCCCTTGGCGTCGCGATGCCTTGGCGAAGCGCCGAGCGGCTACGGAGTTGGCTTGGCGCGGCCAGGCTCGACGCTACGCCGACGCCGGCGGAACGAAGGACATCGCCCGCTCCGCCAGTGCGGTGATGGTCAGCGCCGGGTTCACCCCCGGGTTGGCGGAAATGGCCGAACCGTCGATCACGTAAAGCCCTTCGTAGCCAAAGACGCAGTGCTTGTCGTCGATGACGCCCTCGCCAGCGCTCGCGCCCATACAGGCGCCGCCGAGGATGTGCGCGGTGGTCGGCGTGGCCAGGACCGTCTCGCTGATGAGGCTCTCTAAGAAGCCGTCGATCTTTTCCTCCACCCGGTGGGCCAGCGCGGTCGCCTCGGGGATGGCCGCGGTTGGCGCCGGCCCCTCGGCGAGCGCGGTGGTGAGGCCGAGCGCGCCCAGCCGCAGACGCAAATGCCCCTCGAGCGTGCGCATGAAGAGGAGGATCATCGTCTGCATCGCCCAGTCGTCGACGAGATAGGCGCGCAAGGAGCGGAGCGGATGGCGGAGCAGCTTCATGAACGCGCGCAGGAGCCGCAAAGGCGCGCTCTCGCCCGGCACGTGCGGCGCTCGCGGAAGGCCGGGAGCCGGAAACGGCCCTGCTCGAGCCGCTTGTAGAACAGCACGAAGCCGCCGTTGTCCCAGGTGAGCACCTTGGTGCGGTCGCCGCGCCGGCTGACGAAGATGAAGAGGTCCCCGGCGTAGAGGTCCTCCTTCCACTCGTTGCGGATGATGGCGGCGAGCCCGTCGATGCTGTTGCGCATATCGATGGGCTTGGCCGCCAGCAGGATGCGGACCGACCGCGGGAGGAGGAGCACGAGCGCGGCTACCGGAGGGCGCGCAGCAGCTCGCTCACGTACCTGGGCTCGGTCCCGGCTGGCAGCCGCACCACGATGCCTCCGGCGAGCGCGATCTCCACCACCGCTCCCGCCGGCCGCGCTGAAGGCGCGGCAGAGCCTACGACTTCGATGGGCAGGAAGGACTCGGAAAGCTTGGCTGCCGATTCGGAGTGCTTCTTGGCCTTCCGGTAGTACCAGTACTGAAACGCGGCGATGGAGAGGTCGTGCTTGGCGCAGAACTCCTTCTGCTGCAGGCCGCTCTGCTCGAACTCGGACAGCAGGGCGATCCACTCTTCGGTGCTGGGTCGTCGGGGCATGGCGCCGACTCTGCCGGTCAGCCGCCTGCGCTCAAGACGCCGATCCTCGGCCGGTTACGACACGTCTACACCGGAGGAGCCCGTGAGATTTCGCTTCCGTCGTCGCATCCCGCTTGTCGGGCACGTCTACGCAAACCTCGGCCGGCGTGGCGTGACGTTCTCCTGGCGTCCGACACGGTGGCTCTCGGTTTCCTGGCGCGGCGTCACGGCGTCGGTTCCGCACACGGGCATCTCGGTAAACGAGCCTTGGCAGTGCCCGACGTGCGGACGGCGGCAAGGCGCGTGAAAGACGGCGGACGGCAGCCAGGGTGGCGCGGTGGACGGCCTCCTCAGCGCGTTGAGCGCTGATGGACGTGCGTGGCCGTCCTGCCCCGCCACAAATGGTTCGCACGGCCTGAGTCCGTTCGCCCATGGTGAAATGTCCGTACTTCGCGATAGGGACTTGGGAATTCCTGCGCGGCGCCGCGTCTTGACGGTCAAAATCTACGAATTACCTTCGGCGCGTTCTTGAACTCGGGCGCGTTTCCGGCGCGCCTTGGCAACGAGCAGGAGCACGGACCATGAACGAGATGCAGCGGTGGACCCCGGGACGCGACTTCGCGCGTCTGCAGGATGAAGTGAATCGGTTGTTCGACACCAGCGTGGGCCTCAACCGGAGCACGGAGTCGTACGGTTGGACCCCCTCGGTCGACGTCTTCGAGGACTCCGAGGGCGTGACCTTCAAGTTTGACCTCCCTGAGGTGGACGCAAAGGACGTGGACGTTCGCCTCGAGGACGGCACCCTCACCGTACGCGGCGAGCGAAAGCTCGAGCGCGAGGAGAGGCGAGAAAGCTATCACCGGATCGAACGGCCCTACGGGATGTTCGCCCGGAGCTTCACCCTCCCCGCGACGCTTGAGGCGGACAGGGCCAGCGCCGAACAGAAGAATGGTGTTCTCCGGATTTTCGTGCCCAAGCGGGCCGAGGCCAAGCCGAAGAGCATCACAGTCAAAGTCAACTGAGTCCCCGTGCGTACGGGAAAGCCGGCGCGGTCGCCGGCATGCGCCCACCCCGCCCCTCGCGGCGGCGGTGGGTGCGTCTGTCTTTATGTCAATCCCGGAAACGGGCCAAGGCTCTTGTCCCTCGAGGCGAACAGGGTCTAGCGCATGAGCAAGCGTGAGAAGAGTTCCGAGCTCGGGCATGGCGAAACATCGCTTGATCTCAGCCATCTCCGACGAGAGGCGCGGACTGCGCTCGAACTCGCGGTCGCGGCAATGGCGCCTTCCGAGATCATGGATCGGCTGGCTGCGGCAGCCGGACTCCTGGAGGCCATTGGCGAGTTTCCACCCAACAGCCCAGCCGTCTTGGCTCTCTTGCACCAAGTCGTCAACCGCTCGCGGGTGGCGCTCGAAGAGTGGCAGCGATGGCAGGAGGTCCATCTCGCCAAGGTCAAGGCGTGAGTTGAAGAGGACCTCGCGTTGGCATGGGAAGCCCGGAGGTCCTCTGTAAGCCCGCGACAAAGGTCTCGTACAGCCTGAGCCCCGCGCCGCCTTTTGGTCCTTCCGCGCCAGCGGGTTGCCCGCGCTGAATGCCGGCATGATCGCGTAAGCGACCGGCGCAAGCCCCTCCTTGGAGAGCAAGTACCGTGGCCGCACCGCCAGCGCCTGGATGGCGGCGCTGCTCGTACGACGCACGCCGACGGTCGACCCTGCTTTCCGCATTCAGGCTCCGGCCCGGGCATCGGGCTCGTCAGTTGACCATGGGACCCAAATAGAACCATTTTAGGTTCGAGCGTGAGCCCCGGAACGGTGGCGCGCAAGATCCGAGAGAAGGTGCAGATGTCGTCAGCACAGGATGGCGCAACGCAGCCAATCACCGACGAGTCCAACCAGGAACGACGAGCGCTACGAGTCGAGGGTCCGAAGAATCGTCCTGGCCCACTGCAGGGTTTCCGCAAGAGCGCCGTGCGCCCCAGCGTCAGTCGAGCCCCACGCTGCGAGTCCGTCGCGGAGCGTCTCTCTCGCGCGTTCTCGGTCGCCGAGTTTCAGGGCGAGTTGGGCTGCGAGGATGTTCGCGCTGACGACCAAACTGGCGACGAGCGGCAGCTTTGGGTCAATCCTCGGCGATGAGAGGCGCGTAAGCACATCTCGCAGGATCGGGTCAGCTTCCTGGTCACGCCCGGCACGCTCTAGCTTCACGGCTCTCCCGAACAGCCCTGCGCAGCGCATGGCAGCCAGAAGGCTACGGACCGCGGTGAGCACCCTGGCATTGAACCACATGGTCGAGTTCTGACCGCGCCGTGGGACCCGTCGTCACTGCTTGGTCACTGCTTCCAGACGGAGAAGCTGTGCAACGAGCGTGTCGTCGAAGCTCAATGGCACAAGTTCGGCACAACGGACCGGAAAGCCCGACTACCCAGCGGAATCGACGGTCCAACCACCCGGATTCACGCGATTCGAGAGCTGGGGAACTAGGATTCGAAAATAGAAACAAGCCCAAGAAGCCCAAGTGAGTCCAAGTGGTTGCGGGCAAAGCCCGCGGAAAGCTTGGAGTCGCGTTGAACGTCGTTGCAGCTGGTCGAGTTGGGTTTCGCCCTGTTGAGCGCCGGAGCGCAACACTGGCGCAACATGGGTCCTATGCAGGTCTCCGCCTGCCTGGTCGCCCTGACTTCACGTCAGCGGTGAGCGATCAGCGGCGTCGACGGCGGAGATTGCGGACCTCGTCGAGCGTCAGCCGTTCCTGCGGCTCGGCGAAGATCGTGCCGTGAAGCGCCGCCTCTTCCCCGACGAGCAGCTTCCGGAGGTCATAGGTAATTGGAAAGACCGCATCGACGGAAAGCCCGAGCGCCTGGGCAAGCTGGGTGGGCCCGAAGATCCGTACCGTCGGCTCGAAGTAGCGGGCGAGGTTGAACCATTTCCCGTTCGGCATCGCCACGGACAGAGTCAGCAGATGACGCGTCGAGCGCGGGTCGTCAGGGTAGACGTTCCCGAACGTCGCAAAGACTTTCCTGTCGTTGGCGAGAGTGACCTCTGTGCCCACGACGGAGCCACCGAGGTCGGCCACCGGCCACTTCGTGACGGGGCGGAGGAGAAGGTCCTCGTTTCCGGATCCCTCGAAGGTCCAGATGGGAAACTCTTGGAAGTCCGCCGGCCGAAGCTGGGCGATCGTCTTGCGTGTCGCTGCCGTGTTCGTCATGGCTGTGGGAATCCTTCGCGCATCGCTGCGTCCCAGAGAGATGTTCCATTCTCGGCGTCGAACTGCTGGGTATAGCCCTTGAACTCTCCATGGAAGTAGTCGCGCACTTCCGGCGGTAGATTGTCGAACCAGTCCTTGCCCCATTGACGAGGGGCGATTTCGTCGAGTCCTCGATGGTATTCCCGATGGAGGTCGTCCGGTAGGAGCTCGAGGAGCTGATCCTCGTCCCCACCGAGGTACATCGGGAACGGATGGTGAAACGCAACCCCACCCCCGCACTGCGGCGCCGGACCTGCAACGGACGGCGCGGGGTCGTCATTACCGAAGAGCGACCAGAGCGCAGCCTGGATGGGTTCCTCGAGGAAGCCGTTGAGCCAAGACCCGGCAACCCAGCCCACACCGAAAGCAAAGAGTCCGGCTCCAAGAGGAGTGACGACCGAGACAACACCAGCGCCCCCGGCTCCAGCACCTGCTGCCCCAGCTGCTTCCGCGGCGGCTGCTGCTGCGACAGCGGCATCTACGAAGAGCCCATTCGGGTCGATACGATCGACGGGACTGTTCTGGACATAGGCATAGAAGTTTGCGCCTCCCGCGAGGCGAAGCGGGTCCTTGGTCGTCCAGCGCCCGACCTGCGGATCGTAGTCGCGCACTCCGAACCGGACGAGGTTCGTGTCGCGGTCCCAGAGTCCCCCGGCGAAGCCGAATGGCTGGAAGCCGGGATTCGAATCGGCGGTAACATTTCCCCAGACGTCGTAGTCGATGCGCTGGGCGACGGCGCCGGTCGCGGTATTGACGACAAGCCGGACGCTCCCGCGCTCGTCGCAGACAAATCGGTAGACCACGCCCGCGCGCCACATGAAGTCGGGGACGTGGGCTCGAGTTCCGAACGCGAAGCGTGAGACCACGGAGCCGCTTGCGTCGAGCTCCGCGACCGGACGCATTCCGTAGTAGAGCCAGGCTTGCTGAAGGGAACCGTTTACCTTCCGTCCAACCCGCCTCCCCACTGCATCGAGCACGTAGTCGATACGATCCCCTGTTGGGAGGGCGACCGAGATGAGCGCGCCGGACAGGTCGTAGGCATAGTTTGTTGTTTGATTTCCATCGACCTTCTGCTGAAGGTCACCGTTCTGTCCGAACGAGTAGGAGGCCGACCCGGACGAGACAAGGCGGTCCTCTTGATCATAGGTGGCAGCGACCGAGGTGCTCGGCGCCCCCGGTGCAGAACTGGCGGTCCGATTGCCATTGAGATCGTACTCCCAGTGACCGCTGGCGCTCCCGTCGGTCGTCTGGGAAACCAGGCGCCCAGCATCATCATATGTATACGTGAAGCTCTGCGTGTGACCCTGGATGGTCTCCGTGCGCTGAAGGGTTCGGCTGGCGGCGTCACGCTGGATGCTGACGCCATAGAGTAAAGTGCCGCCGGCGGCCGCGGTGAGTCCCGCGAGCCTTCCATCGGCGTCGTAGCTCTGGCTCGTCGAGATCTGCCCGAGGACCGTTCCTGAAAGAAAGCCCGTCAGTGGGTTCCGCGACAACGTCAGGAGTGACGAACCCGCTCCGAGGCTCGTCAGGAGCAGGTCGGAGTCATAGCCATACGAGATCGTGGGACTGCCGGACAGCGCCGAGCTAGCAACGAGAAGGTTGGAGTTGTAGGTGTAGTGAATCGTTCCAGAAACGGCTCCGGACCAGCTCGTGTCCGAGACCAGGAAGCCGTCGTACGTGAGCCCAACGCTGCTTCCCGTCGGATTCGACCCGGTGGATTGATCGTCGTCGACGGCAACGAGTCTCCCCGAAGCTTGCGCGTAGTGGAGCCGCGCCGTTGTCCGGGGGGTGGAAAGCGCGACCAGACGGCCACCATTGTCGAAGCTCGCGCTGACCCTGCTCCCATCGGGGAACTGCTTCGTCGCCAGGTACCCGTCGAGGTCGTACTCCAGCGTGGTCGGTCCCGAGAGGGGGGGCTTGTAGGAAGCCAGCGTGTCGAGCGAATTGAATCCGAACTGATGCGTGGCTCCGCTGGGAACGGTCACCGTCGTCAGGTTCCCGCTCGGGTCGTACTGGAAGGAGAACTGCAGCCCACCGGGGAGATTTCCACTCGTCGTCCGGCCCGCTGCATCGCGCGTCATCGTCGCCCGCTTGCCCAGTGGGTCGACCGACGCCGAGGCGAGACCATCGGCTCCGTACTCGAGGGAGGTCGCGACCGTGCCCCGGGTAAGGCCGAGCACCCGGCCGCGGTCGTCATAGCGATAGGTCGCTGTCGGCAGCGGGCCTGCCGTGCCGCTCTCGACCCTCCCGGTCGAGTCGAGCGCCACTGAGAGGTTCCGGCCGAGCGGCGTGGTCAGGGTCATCGCTCGCGACGCCGCGTCGAACGTCTGGACCCATGCCTTCCCGTTGACGGTCCTCGTCGTCGTCAGGGTCGAGAAGCCGAAGGGGTTGAGATCTCCCAGTGGGAGCAACCCGGAATGGGTGACCGTCTGCTGGAATGAAAGCCCGCTGGGGACAGTGATCTTTCGCAGTCCTGGCCGACGCACTCGCATCAGGAACCGGGGGTCCGGGGCCAGAGTGGTCACGGTCACGGTGCCATCCGGGGAGACGGTGGTGGTCTGCCCACTCCGCGTGGTCGTCGAGACCGTCATCGTTCCATCCGGCTTGGTGACTCTCTTGGTCTGGAGATCGAGATTGGTATCCGTGGAGTACGTCGTCACTCGACCGAGCGCCGAGGTCTTCGTCACCGTCGTGGTTTGAGAACGACTGGCGCCGCCGGTTCGGCTGAGCTGGACGAAGCCGCCGGTCGGCCAGGTGTCCCGCGTCAGTCGACCTCGTGAGTCATACTCGAATTGATGAGTTCCATCGCGAAAGTCGACGAATTGGCTCAAGAGCCCATCTCCCCGCGTCGTCATCGAGACGCGGTCCTGCAGCGGATTGATCACCGCGCTGAGGAAGCCGTTTGCATCGACTTCGAGGTTGGTCGTTTGCCCGAATGGCGCCACGATGCTCGTCGGTGCTCCGGAAGCATCGCGCTTGATCGTCGTGACGTTTCCCGATCGGTCGGTCGCTGAGATCAGCCGGCCATTGGAGTCGTAACCAAAGGTCTGGGTGATCGCGAGCGTCAGGCCGTCAAGCGTTCTCAGATGTCGGCCATCGGTGTCGAAGATAAAGATCTCGCCCGCGTCCTCCGATGGGACCCCCTGCTCACCAAGCGCGAAACCAGCGGGTTTGTCCGTCAGGCGTCGGATGACCTGCACGTGCGCGGACGCGGTGAAGTAGATGGCTCCGCGGGTATCCGAGGCGATGCTGAACGCATCGCTGACGTCGGTGGACAGAGCTGGCGCCCCGAACGCACTGGATGAAGTGCTTGGGTCCCCTGCAAACCGCGTCACCTTTCCGCTCAGGTCGACGCGGCGGATGTCCCCGGCGTTGAATGTGCAGAGCACATAGAGAGCGCTGTCCTGGTCCAGGGCGATGTCGCTGATGGAGAGGCACGGTCGCCCCGTCTCTCCAGGAATCTCGAGGCCTGACGGACCCAGCTGAGAGATGCGACCGTCGATGCCTATCCGAAACAGCGGACCTCCCGTGAACGGCGGACCCGACAGCGGGACTGCCGTGGACCCCACATAGAGCGTTCCGTCCGGACCCGCGGCGATGGCGTTCACGGACGGCAGGGAGGCGCCAAGGGCGCCGCCTCCGATCTGGGCCAGACCGGCCACTCCCGTCAGGGCAAAATGGCTGATCTGTCCAGTTCGGTCGATACGGCGGATCACCGATGAATCGGTTTCGCCGAGGTACAGGTTCCCGGACGCGTCGGCCGTCAAGCTTCCAGTGGAGATCTGAGCCTGCGTCGCCGGGCCGTAGTCTCCCGAGTCGCCGAATCCCTGGGTGCCTGCGATGTGCTCGATCCGTCCGTCGGGTCGAATCCGTCGAACGCGGAGATCACTGTTCGTCGGCGTGCTCAAGGCGGAGAACTCGGTGAAGTAGAGCGATCCGTCCGGCCCGGTGGCCATCACGCTCACGGCACCAACCGTTGTCGTCTTCGCATCTACGTCATCCGCGTAGCGGGATCGGAATTCCCGGGGATCCAAGATCTGGTCGGTCACTCCGGCGACCCGGGTCAGGGTGCCGTCCGGTTTGACCCGCCATATCTGCGAATTCAGGAGGCCGCAGCGAGGGGCCCAGTTGAAATAGACGCTCCCGTCGGGGCCAACGGCGTGGCTGAGGATCCGACAAAATGTATCAAGAAAAATTTGTCGGGCCTGTGCACCCTCAGAGGGTGGTGGTCCGTTGAGACCGAACTCCCCGACCAGGACCTCGGTTCCAGCGCGGATCATGTCCGGGTGCTGCCTGGCGCCGTCACTTCGGAAGATCGTGTCTGTCTCGCGCTGGTAGCGGTGGTTGACGCTCAGGCTCCATCCACCGAGATCTCCGACGGGCGCGATCCACTGGCCGAGCGTCGTCCAGAAGATCGTGGGGAAGAAGACGGTACCGCGCGCCTGGATCTCCCTGGGGTCGCCGAAGACGCTGGATTCCAGAGTTCCGCGAGCAAAGAGGCGAATGGTGGAATCGTTGAGGACGCTGGTGAGCTGGTCGACGGTCCTGGTCGTGGACGCGAGGTACTTGAGGTCGTACTCGAATGCCGTCGTGATCTTGAATCTTTGCGGGCCCTGCGGCCTCCGGCCGTAGCCGTCAAGCCCATCCCACACGAAGGTGTAGGTCTGGTTGGGAGCGGAGGTGAAGCTGGCCGACCAGGCTCTGCCAACTCCTTCGATGTCGACCCGCACGGAGCGGATGCTCGCGGGAACTGTGGCACCCGTGATCGGGATGTCGACTGCCAGCGCGTCGAGTCGCCCTGCGGTGCGGTCGCTGAAATAGGTCAACGAATAATTCGTTCCGGCCAATGACACCCTCTGGCCCAGCACCTGGTTTTCGCATTCGACGATGCTTCCCTCGTGGCATTCCGGGTCCGGCTCTCCGGCAGTGCCATCCGGGGTGTCAGGAGACGGTGGGGGTAGAGCGTCAGCGGGTATGCCAAAGACGTTCCAGTTGAGGTCGTAGGGCGTGAAATGACTGATTGGCGATCGCCAGATCGTGGTCGGGCTGGAGTAGGTCTGCGCCAGCATTCGGCGTTCTTCAGCCGTGATGCCAATCCCCTCCAGGAGGGAGTCGGTCTCAGCGATCCCATCTCCGTCGAGATCGATACTTGCGCTCCCACCGGAGTTCCCAAGAAGACTCAGAACGACGCCGTTGTTCGACGGGACCCACTGCCCAACCCAGCGGTCGTACCAACCCACGGGAACGATGGTTCCCGCAGGGAAACCGAGAAAATTGTCGACGTAAAGAGCGATGGGTTTGTCGAACGTTATGCTCTGCGCACCGTCAGTCGGAACCTCATCTGCACTCAATTCGACCGCGTAGGTGTACTGGCTGGTCGGCGGAAGGGTCCCTGGCATCGCAGCCGGCCCCCACGTACCAACGGTGTACTCCGTCGCTCGCACGTGGAGCGTCGCGGCATCACTCATGCCGCCGTCAGGGAGGCTCACCTGCGCGTGGACTCCGGATGGAAAGAAGAGAGAGGCCTGCCGACGTCCGGACTCGTCGGTGACGGGAGTGCCTCGCGCAAGCTGCGGAAACGCCGCGCCGGAGACGACCGCCGTTACTGTCGCATCGAGCTGTGTGAGCGCCACGTCCTCGACATGGGCGTAGTTCCGCCAAGGTAGCGTGATGCTTTTCTGAACGCTCAGATACCCTGGTGATTCAAAGACGAGCGTGATCTGCCCACCGCCGTTGACGACCAGGTCGTACCAGCCGTCCTCTCGCGTCAGTGAAAAGCCGAACTCCGGCGCACTCAGGACACGAACCCGGACGTTCTCGATCGGCGTTCCCTTGGTGTCGAGCACTCGGCCGCGGAGCACCGCGACCCGGCGCTTGTCGATGACGCCTGCGTCGGGGAGTTGCTGCACGGCGAGCGGGCCGGAGTAGAGGAATTCGATCGAATGACCGAAGTCCGTCGGCACCGTCGGGTCGATGGGCGACGCGGAAATCTGCCCACCACCGATCGAGCCTCCGCCGTCCGTTCCACCATCCGTAGGGTTTCCACCAGTGTCGGTTCCACCGTCGGACGGACGCAACCCTCCATCCGGGTTGTCCCTCGCGGGCTGAGGGTGGCAGGCAGCAAACAGAAGCCCGAGGAGCAGCAGAACGAAGCATCCGCCTTTCCCAGCGGATTGCGCTCCGGCAATCGATCCCATGGACCCCCCAGCAGGCGACCGACATCTCCAGCCTAGCCATAGTTTTTCAGCGTGGACGTTCGACGTCAAGTGACTTGGGAGAGCCAGAAAGTGTCGCTGTTACGAGAGGCGGCGAGCCAGACGAACGTCTCGCCGGGCATGTACGGGTCGGAACTCGCGCTGGAGGCGAGACCGCACGTAGGGCGAGGCGCGGCCGGAAGGCGGCCCAGGCCAGCGCCGCTACGGCTGGTCCCGCCGTTCAAAAGTGACCCACTAGCCGGTGCAAACTGACCCACACCATCGCCGGGCGGGCGGTCAGGACCGGGGCGTCCGCCGCGAGATGAGCTAATCGGAGGTCCTGGAGGAGAACTGCTCGCAACCTGCGAGCTGATTACCCGGCCGTCCGCAAGCGTGAGCTGCTTGCGCTGCGGAGGGAGGAGGTAGACCTCCGGGACCATCGACCGCGTAGCGTGTTTGCTGAGAGTTCGCGAGCCGGAGCTTCTCGAGGGCCCTTCTCCTTCTCGCACCTATGCGAGCCCTCGGACCGGTGAGGGAAGGATTAAGGGAAGAAGCTCAGCGCCTCGCGCGGCTACTCCGTCCGGCGTCGTCTCGCCGAGTCGACGCCGAAGCAACTGCGAGCTGACCCGTCCGCATCGCGGTCATCCAGTCGAAGCGCGGCCGGACACCGCCGGGACCAGCCAGCGCAACATAGGCGCGACATGCTGGAATCAGACTTTGTAAACTACTAAATTATCTATTGAAACTACTGGGGAACTAGGATTCGAACCTAGATAGCCAGATCCAGAGTCTGGCGTCCTGCCGTTAGACGATTCCCCAAAGACCGCTACTTCTTCGGTGTCTGCTTCTTCTTCGGCGCCTTCGCCGGGACACCTTCCGGCGGGACGACGTACACCCTCACTTCCTCGTTGGCCTCGTACACGTTGAGGCCGGCCCAACCCTTGCCACTCGGGTTCGTGATGTGAATCGCCTTCACGCCCGGCTGGTTGACGATCGACCGGCGGGGGTACGTCGCCGTCGGGTAGACCGTCTTGAAGTACTTCAGCGTGTTTTCCCAGTCCTGCGGAACCCGGTACCGCCGCTCACCCACCTTGGAGGACTTGTCCGGCAGCTGCACGCCGTCCAGGAGCTCCGCCCGCGCCACGCCGGCCAGCACCAGCACCGCCGCGGCCACCGCCGCCCACGCCGAGCGCGGCTTATAGGAACCGGGTTTTGGGGTGTCAAGACGAGCCACGGGACCCCCCAGCCTAGCGCAGCGCCGCGTCGATCCGGCCGAGCGCCTCGTCCTTGCCGAGCAGCTCCAGCGTCTCGTCGATCGGCGGGCTGACCGTCGACCCGGTGACGGCCACCCGGATCGGCTGGGCCACCTTCCCGAGCCCGACCCCGGCCGACTCGGACAGTGCCTTGAGGACCGGGTCGATGTTCGACGCAACCCAGGGGCTGACGCCCGCCAGCGCCTCGCGCGCCTTCCGGAGCAGCGCCTTCCCCGCGTCGTCCAAATGCTTGGCCGCGGCCCGCGGGTCCAGCTCCGGACGCACGAAGAACGGGCGCGCTAGCTCCGCCATCTCCACCAGCGTCTTGCTCCGCTCCCGCAGCGCGATGACCACCCGCGGCAGTCGTGGATCCCCCGCCGCGTTCACCCCGCGCTCGGCCAGGAACGGGACCAGGCGCTGCGCCACGTCCGACTCGGGCAGCGTCTTGAGGTAGTGCTGGTTCAGCCACAGCAGCTTCTCGGGGTTCCACACCCCCGAGGTGCTCCCCACGTGGTCGAAGCCGAACCACTCGATCATCTGCTCGCGCGAGATGATCTCGTCGTTGCCGTGGCTCCAGCCAAGCCGCACGATGAAGTTCAGCAGCGCCTCGGCGAGGATGCCGCTCCGCTTGTGCAGCATCACGTCTGCCTCGGGATGCCGGCGCTTGCTCAGCTTCTCGCGGTCCGGTCCGAGGATCAGCGGCAGGTGGGCGAAGTCGGGCGTCTCCCAGCCCAGCGCGCGGTACACCAGAAGCTGCGGGAAGGTCGAGTTGATGTGCTCCTGGCCGCGGATGACCAGGGTGATCTCCATCGCGTGGTCGTCCACCACCGCGCCGAAGTTGTAGAGCGGGATGCCATCCGCCCGGAGCATCACGAAGTCGTCCAGGTCGCTGGTCTGCTTGGAGATCTTCCCGATGACCCGGTCCTCGAAGGTCAGCGCCTGGTCGGTGTCCGGCATCCGGAAGCGCACCACCGCCGTCCGCCCCGGCACGGGCTCGGTCCGGTTGCGGCACGTCCCCTCGTACTTGTACGGCCGCTTCTGCCGCTCGAAGACCTGCCGGCGCTCCTCCAGCTCCTCCTTGGTGCAGTAGCAGAGGTAGGCCTTCCTCTCGGCAACCAGCCGGTCCGCCGCCGCCCGGTAGGTGGCCAGCCGATCGGTCTGGAAGTACGGCGCGTACGGGCCTCCCACCTCTGGCCCCTCGTCCCAGTCGAGCCCCAGCCAGCGGAGCCCGTCGAGGATGGCCTGCACCGACTCGGTGGTGGACCGCTCCCGGTCGGTATCCTCGATCCGAAGGACGAACCGGCCGTGCTCGCGGCGGGCCTCCAGCCAGTTGAACAGGGCGGTGCGCGCGCCGCCGATGTGGAGATAGCCGGTCGGCGATGGGGCGAACCGGACGCGGGGTGGGGTGGCCATGACGGAACCCGCGGGATTAACAGTGCCCCCCCGGAAGGGTCAACGCGGCCGCCGCCCTCCCGTGGTACGCGTGGGAGGGCGTGAAGCTCCTCGCCGTCCTCGCCGCCGCGGCGGCGGCTCTCGTCACCGGCTCGACCATTCCCTATGTCCGTAGCCGGACCGACCGGACCGTTCCGGACGGCGGCCACTGCCTCGGCTGGCCAGCGGGAGCCGTCGAGTTCCACGAGAACGCCGACGGCGCCCCGGACGCCGGTGACGCTGGTTTCGCGGCCATGGAACGTTCGCTCGAGACCTGGGCGACACAGATGAACGCCTGCGGCAATCTCTCGCTCCGCATGGGCCCCAGGACCACCAGCCGCTCCGTTGGCTTCGACGACCGGACGGGCGCCGCCAACGAGAACCTGCTGCTCTTCCGCACCCGGCTGTGCAGCGAGGTGGTCCGGTCCGATGACCCGTGCATCGGACAGGGAACCTGCGCCAACGTCCACGACTGCTGGGACTTCGCGTCGGGGACGCTCGCCATCACCACCACCACGTACAACTCTCACACCGGACGGCTCTACGACGCAGATCTGGAGATGAACGCCAGCGTCCACCTCTTCACCACCGTGGACTCCCCCCCCTGCAGCGGTCCGGACCTGCCCAGCTGCATTTCCACCGACGTGCAGAACACCGTCACCCACGAGTTCGGCCACTCGCTCGGGCTGGCCCACTCCCCCGACCCGCGCTCCACCATGTTCGCCGGCGCCGACCGTGGCGAGACCTCCAAGCGGGTCCTGGACGATGGAAGCATCGAGTTCGTCTGCACCGCTTACCCCGCCGGTCGTCCGACCCTCGACTGCGACGGCACGCCGCTCGACCTGACCGACACCAGCGTTGGCTCGTGCAGCGTCGCCCCCATCGGACCTCTGACGCTCCTCGCCCTGGCGCTCGCCGGGCTGCGCCGTCGAGGAGGCGCCTGATGGCTGCGATCGCCTTCTTCGATTTCGACGAGACCCTCATCGTCGGCAACTCCGGCCGCCTGTGGATCCGCCGTGAGCTGAGGGAGGGGAACATCTCCCGGCCCCAGTTCCTCCGGGCCGCGGTGTGGATGCTCCGCTACAGGATGGGCTGGGCCTCGATGGACGACGCGCTCCGGACCGCCATCGGCTCACTGCGCGGCCAGACCGAGCAGGCGCTCCGCGCGCGGACCCGCGCCTTCTACGAGACCGAGGTCCGGATGCTCTACCGCACCGGCGCCCGCCCGGCGCTGGACCGACACCGGGCCCGCGGCGACGCCATCGTCCTGCTGACCGCCTCGTCGCTGTACCTCTCCGAGCTGGTGGCCGAGGAGCTCGGGTTCGACGACGTGCTCTGCAACCGCTTCGAGGTGGACGACGCGGGCGCGCACACCGGCCGCCCGGTGGGCAGCCTGTGCTTCGGCGCCGGCAAGCTCGGCTACGCCGAGGCCTACGCCCGGGAGCGAGGGGTGTCGCTGTCCGACTGCTGGTTCTATACCGACAGCTACTCCGATCTTCCCGTCCTGGAGCGCGTCGGCCACCCGGTGGTGGTGAATCCGGACCCGCGGCTCCGGCGGGAGGCCGAGCGGCGCGGCTGGCCGGTCGAGTGGTGGGGGGAGGCGCTGTCGGAGGCCGACCCCGGGGCGTCGATGTTCGAGGGCTCGCAGCAAGAGGGCTGACCGCCGCGGGGGCGGGCGCGTCGCACCCGGTGCCCCTGCTAGGCTCGACCGACTCCTCCATGTCGCTCCTCCTCGCCTCCATTCTCGCCACCGCGCTCGGCGCGGCCCCGGCCTCCGTCGACCCCCGCCTGTCCATCCTCGATGCGATGAAGGAGGAGCTGGAGCGCAACCGCACCCAGCTCAAGCTCGGTGAGAACCCCCCGCCGTACTTCATCAGCTACGCGGTGAAGGACCTGACCCAGGCCTACGTCGCCGCGCGGTACGGCGCGCTGTTCGACGACTCGACGAACAGAGACCGGCGGGTGTTCGCCGACGTGCGAGTGGGGAGCCCCGAGCTCGACAACTCGATCAACGAGGAGTTCGACTTCAACTTCTCGCTCAAGGGGACCAGCTACACCACGCGCAAGGAGGCGCCGCTCGACGACGACCTCACCGCCCTGCGCACCGCGCTCTGGCTGATCAGCGACGAGAAGTACAAAGGGGGCCTCTTCAATCTATTGAAGAAGAAGGGCGAGGCGGTCTACGTGGTGGACGACCCGAAGAAGCCGCCCTCCTTCAGCCGTGAACAGCCGAGCGCCTTCACCGGACCGCCCGCGACCTACACCTTCGACCGGCCGCGGTGGACGGCGCTGGTGCGCAAGGTGTCGGCCCGCTTCAACGACGCGGGGAAGATCTTCGACACCGACGTCAGGGTCACCGCCGACAAGGAGGTCCGCTACTTCGTCAACTCCGAAGGGTCGCGCATCCTGACCGAGCAGACCTTCTACGGGGCCCACCTCTACGCGGTGACCCGCGCCGACGATGGCCAGCTCCTTGACGACTCGCGCGACTACTACGGGTTCCGCGAGTCGGAGCTGCCGAGCGACGAGCGCCTGATGAAGGACGCCGAGGCGCTCATCCAGGAGCTGCTGGCGCTCCGCGCCGCCCCGGCCATCGACCCGTACACCGGTCCCGCCATCCTCGAGGCGGAGGCCGCCGGGGTCCTGTTCCACGAGGCGGTCGGTCACCGGCTCGAGGGCGACCGGATGGACAACGACGCAGAGGGAAAGACGTACAAGGGCCAGATCGGCCGGGCGGTGCTCCCACCCTTCATCACCATCGTCGATGACCCAACCCTCGGGTCGCTGGGGGGCAAGTCGCTGAACGGCTTCTACCGGTACGACGACGAGGGCATCCCCGCCCAGCGCGTCACTCTGGTGGACGCGGGGGTGCTGCGGAACTTCCTCGTCTCGCGGCACCCGGTGGACGGGTTCCTCCACAGCAACGGGCACGGGCGAGCGCAGGCGAACCGCCGGCCGGTGGCCCGCATGGCCAACCTCATCGCCTCGTCCACGAAGCAGGTGAGCGACGCCGAGCTGAAGCAGATGCTGATCGCCGAGGCGAAGCGGCAGGGAAAGCCCTACGGGCTCATCATCCGCGACATCCAGGGCGGGAACACCAACACCTCCAGCTTCGGCTACCAGGCGTTCAAGGGCATTCCTCGACTCGTCTACCGGGTGGACGCCCGAGACGGGAAGGAGACGCTGGTTCGGGGCGTGGAGGTGGTGGGCACGCCCTTGTCGGCGGTGAGTAAGATCGTCGCCACCGGGAAGACGCAGGGAGTGTTCAACGGCTTCTGCGGCGCGGAGAGCGGCAACGTGCCGGTGTCCACCGTGGCGCCGGCCACGCTGCTCCGGGAGATCGAGCTGCAACGGGTGGTGGAGGGACGTGACCGCCCGCCGCTCCTCCCGAGCCCGGCCAGCGAGCCGCCGCAGCGGGCCGAGGCGCGCTGAGGCCCCGCAGGTGACGGTGCGAGCCGCTGCCCTCGCGCTCCTGCACGCTGCCGCTGGGGGCCGAGGTCGCACCGGAGCCGGCGCAGGTGAGTGCGGCCCTGGCGCGCACGGGCCCACGGGTGCCGTCCAGAGGGGCTTCCGGTGCTGGACTGGCACGAGCGCCGCGTCGGTCCGTCAGCGAGGTGGGGCTACCGCCGGCTGGAACCCTCGCCAGCTCAGGTAACGCCGGAAGTCTGTGGCGAACGATTCGACGCTGACGCCCACGGCATCCTGGAACGCGTCCTGAAATCCGTCCCGGACGCGCATCAGCTCCAGCACTCGCAGCGCCGTGGCGTCGCCGTAGCGGCGGACCAGGAAGTCGAACCCGTGGTACGCGGCACCGTAGGCGATGCTCGGGTCGGTCCGCGCGAGCGCCGCCGCGTCGCGCAGGAGATCCACGTCGGGGTGCGCCGCCAGCCACTGCGCCAGTGACTCCGGCGGTGGCCACTGAGCGCTCTCGCCGGCGGTCACCGCCGCCATCCCTTCGCGAAACCAGAAGGGGATGCGCTGGTGCGGGTCCGCAGGCGTGGGGCCGGCACGCTGGAACATCAGGCAGTGGGTGAGCTCGTGCTCGAGGAGTCCCGTCACCTGCGTCCGGCGGACCTGGGCGGCGAGCACCGGGTCGTGCTCGGCGCTCGGCGGAAGCGGCCACCAGCGTGGGTCCCAGAGCACCACCTGGCTCCGCCGCGCCCAGGCGGAGATGCCCGGCAACGGGCGGCCCACCGCCTCCTCCAGCTCCCAGTGCGAATTCACCACGGTGATCCGCACCGGTTCCCGGAGCCCACCCCAACGCGAGAGCACCTTCGCCGCCTCCGGCACTGTCGACCGGAGCAGGTCCGCGGTGCCCTCGCTCCACTCCACGAACTCGAGCCGGATCGGCCCGGCGTCCGTCATCACCGCGTCGCCACCGTCGCTGCGTGGGGTCGCGCAGCTCAGCGGGCCGACGGAGACCAGCGCCGCGAGCACCCCAGCCCAGCGCGCCCGCGTCACCCGGCCGCTCCGGCGATGAGCCCCGCCACGTCCGCCACGGTCTCCGGCACCGGCCCTTCCAGCGGCGGGAAGGACAGGAGCGCCACCGGCGCCAGGGTGTGGTTTCGAATCCGGAGGTTCTCCACGTTTCCGTGGTCGCTGCAGACCAGCACTCGCACGTCCGCGGGGCGCCGCGTCACCACCGCGCGGGCGAAGGCATCGAAGGTCTCCAGCGCCGACTCGGCCAGGGCCATGTCCTTGGCGTGCCCCGCCTCGTCGGCGAGGAAGTGCTCGAAGAGGGTGAAGTCCACGTCCTTCGCTGCCCGCCAGAAGATCTCCGCCGCCTCGTCCGGCGTCCGCAGCGGCACATCGAACCCGCGCGCCCGGCCCCGTTCACCCGTCACGTCATGCGACAGCGCCTCACCCGCCCGGACCTGGTCCAGGGTCCGCAGCGGGACCTCCCCCGCGGCGAAGGCCAGGGTGGTGCTCGATGGCCGGAGCCGACGGCGCGCTCGCTCGGGGATCACCAACTCCGGAACCCGCGATGGAAGGTGCGGCAAACCCAGCGCCGTCAGGTACGCCCCCGGATACCCGTTCACGAACATCGCCCGTCGGCCGGCGCGGACCAGCCGCTTCACCACCGAGGCACGGAGGAGGATCTCCCGCAACGCCGCATCCGGAAATCCCAGCACGTGCCTCCCCAGCAGCCGCGGTGCCGGCTCACCGGTCAGGATGGCCGTCTGGTTGGTCGCGGACTGGGGCCGGCCGGGGACACCGAACGTCGTCTCCAGCAGCGTCAGTGCGCCGCCGGGAAGCTCGCTGCCGCTGCCATCGTCGAACTGCGAGAGGAGCCACTCGCCCCGCGCCAGCGGGTTGAACTGCGCATCCCGGGCGCCGACCCCGACGCCGTCGATGAAGAGCAGGGCGACCCGCACGGGGGCGCGCCCGGCTCAGGCGGCCTTGGTGACCTTGCCCGCCTTGATGCAGCGGGTGCAGGCCAGGACACGCTGGGTGCGCCCATCCACGGTCGCCCGGAGCTTCTGCAGATTGGGCAGGGACCGCGTCTTGGACTTGTTGTTGGCGTGGCTCACCTTGTTCCCGACCAGCGGGCGCTTGCCACAGATGTCGCACTTCCAGGCCATTGCCAGGGACTCCAGAGAGACGGACGAAGCGGGGCTGTCTAGCCGAAACCCGGCCCGAGCGCCAGCCGGACTGCCCAAACGGCTATCTCTTGAGGGGATCTCGCTTCCTGACGTGCTCGTGCACCAGCCCCGCGGCCCGCGCCGCGCCGAGCAGCTCCCCTTCGAGGCCCAGCCCCAGGATCGCCTCCCGGCCCACGTACAGCACGTGCTTGGCCGGAGTACGGACGCCCAGGCCCTCGAGCCCGGTCGCGGACCCGTCCGCCGGGCCGTAGACGACCTGCGGCCCGGCGCCGGCCAGCGCTCCCGGTCCGTCCACCAGCGGGACCGAGCGGGCCACCCGCTGCGCCACCGAGAAGGGCATCAGCGCCTCCAGCGCCCGCTCCACCCCGGCGGCCGGGAGCCGCAGACCGGACTCACCGGCGTCCCGGACCCCCGCCCCGACGAGCGCCGATGCGCTCACCGTCCGCAGCGACTCCTCGTCGCCCCGCGCCCCCGCCCGCCGCGTGGGGTGCACCTGGATCCACACCGGCCCGGTCTGCCCACCGTCCATCAGCAGGAGCTCGCCCATCCCCCGGGGCAGCGCCTTCTCCGGAAGCACCCAGTGGACGGTGAGCACCAGCCGCTGCGGGGTGAGGCCGCCGAGGTGCTCCGCCAGCTTCTTCCCCGGACCCTCCTCGGGGAGGAGCCCGGCCAGCAGGCCGGGGTCCATCGCCGCCACCAGCCACTGCGCCCGGTACACCGCCTCGGCCCCCCGCACCCGGAGCGTGACCTGCGGCCCCTCGAAGTCGATGCCGTCCACCGCGCGCCCGACAAGCCCCTCCTGCGGCAGCAACGTCCCGCCGAGCTCGGTGAATCGCCGACCCAGCGTCTCGCGCAGCCCCTCCCGTCCCCCGGGCAACCGCAGCGCCGACTTCATCAGCTGGGCCAGCACCCGGGTGACGGCGAGCGGCCCGGTCGGCTCCTGCTGCACCAGGAAGGGAACCGCGCTGCTGAGCAGCGCGTCCAGCGGCTCGTCGGCGGAGAGCGGCGAGGGCCGGATGAGCCCCTCCACCTTCGCCGCCCGCCGCCGCAGGCGGATCCGCTCGAGCCAGCCGCCCGGCGAGAAGTCGTCCAGGAAGCGGAAGAACGGGTCCGAGGCCTCGGGCATCGCGGTGAGCGCGGCCAGCGTCTCGGCCACCCGGCTCCCTCCGGTCCCGAACTCGCGCTGCAGCTCGGCCAGCCGCCGCGGCGGCTCCGGCGGCAGGTCGAGGCGGTGGCGGGGGAGGACGATCTGCCACGGCCCCACCGGCTTCAGCGCCCGCTGGAAGCCAGTGGTGAGCCCGAGCTCGGTGAAGCAGCTCTCCACCATCGGCCACATCCGGAACGGCGGCACCACGTACGGCGGCGAGGAGAAGAGGAAGCCGTCGTGCTCGTACCCCGGCGCGAGCTGGGCGTGCTCCGCCCACAGCACCCGGAGGCCCCGCTTGGCGAGCAGCGCCGCGGCCAGCGCCCCGCCGAGCTCCGCTCCGAGCACCAGCACGTCGTACACGTGGCGCGAGGGCCCGGGCGCGATGCGCGGTCGTGGGAGAAGCGTCGGCACTAGTGCTCCGACCGGGGTGTGCGGAGCGCTGCGGCGGCCGTTCCTCTCGCTGCGACGCGCAGCCTCGTCGCTGCGCTGCTCGACGCCCCCCGCATCAGGGAGAGGCTCGGGGAGGGTCGGGACACCTTAGAAACGCCCCGGGTTGACCAGCGACAGCCCTCCCGCCTCGGGCGCACCGCCGGCCACGTGGACCCGCCGGCCCTCCACGCGGAGCCGCCCCGCGGCGAGCAGCCCCAGCGCGAGCGGGAAGAGCCGGTGCTCCTGCTCCTGGATGCGCCTCTGCAGCGCGTCCTCGGTGTCGCCGTCGAGCACCGGCACCGCGGACTGCGCGACGATGGGGCCGGTGTCGGTGCCCTCGTCCACCAGGTGCACGGTGCAGCCGGTCACCTTCACCCCGTGCTCCAGGGCTTGGCGATGTGCGTGCAACCCGGGGAAGCTCGGGAGGAGGGCGGGGTGGATGTTGAGCACCCCGCCGGGGAAGGCACGGAGGAAGGTCGGCCCCACCAGCCGCATGAAGCCCGCGAGGCAGGCGATGCGGCAGCCGAACGGCGCGATGGCCTCGACCAGCGCGCGGTCGTACCCGGCACGGTCCGGGTAGCCCTGGTGGGGCAGCACCCGCGTGGGCACGCCGGCCAGCACCGCCCGCTCGAGCGCGCGGACGCCGGGGACGTTCGACACCACCACCGCGATGCGCGCCGGGTAGCCCGGAACGGCCGCGGCATCGAGCAGCGACTGGAGGTTCGTGCCCGACCCGGAGACCAGCACCGCGACGTGCGCGGCGCTCACCGGACCACGACCGCCGTGGGCTCGCCCGTGGAGGCCTCGATCCGGCCGACGTTCCAGGCCGGCACACCCCTCGCCGAGAGCAGCGCGATCGCCGGCTGCACCGACGCCTGGGCCACCATCGCCACCATCCCCAGCCCCATGTTGAAGGTGGAGTCCATCTCCGCGTCCGACACCCCGCCGAGCCGCTGCAGCCAGTCGAACACCGCCGGCCGCGGCCAGGCCCTGGCCTCCAGCACCGCACGCGTGCCCTCGGGGAGGCAGCGGGGCACGTTGCCCGGCAGTCCGCTCCCGGTGATGTGAGCGAGGCCCTTCACCTCCACCGTCTCGAGCAGCGCCAGCACGTCCTTCACGTAGATGCGGGTGGGTTCGAGCAGCACCTCCCAGACCGGCTTCCCACCGAGCTCCGGCGGTCGCGCGTCGAGCGCCACCCGCGCATCCGAGAGGATGCGGCGGACCAGGCTGAATCCGTTGGAGTGCAGGCCGGTGCTCCCGAGGCCCACCAGCGCGTCGCCCGGGCGGATGCTCGCCCCGGTGAGGATGCGCGACCGTTCCACGATGCCCACGCAGAAGCCGGCGAGGTCGTACTCGTTCCCGTGCGCGCCGGGGTGCTCGGCGGTCTCGCCCCCGAGCAGCGTGCAGCCGGCGCGCGCGCAGCCCTCGGCGACGCCCTTCACCACCTCGGTGGCCTGGTCCACGTCGAGCCGGCCGGTGGCCAGGTAGTCGAGGAAGAAGAGCGGCTCGGCCCCGGAGGTGAGCACGTCGTTGACGCTCATCGCCACCAGGTCGATGCCCACCGTGTCGTGCTTCCCGGCGGCGAGGGCGATCTTCAGCTTCGTCCCCACCCCGTCGGTGCCCGAGACCAGCACCGGCTCCCGGTACTTCCCCGGAGGGATGGCGAAGAGCCCACCGAAGCCGCCCACCCCGGAGACCACCTCGGGCCGGAGGGTGCGCGCGGCGAGCGGCTTGATCCGCTCCACCAGCGCGTCGCCCGCCTCGATGTCGACGCCCGCGTCCTTGTAGTTGAGTCCCATGGGCCCGCGCGCCCTTCTACGCGATCTGACCCACGCCGACGAGCGCCCTCCACTTGCCCCGTGCCCCCCGTCCGGTCGTAGGCTTGCCGGCGCTTGCTGCCCGCGCGCCTCCGCTGGGTGAGCCGTCGCCGCTACGAGCTGGTGGGGCTCGGCGTCGCCCTGGCGATGGCCCTGCTCCACTGGGCCACCGATGGCCGCCAGGCGAGCACCGGCACCGGCCCGCGTGCTGCGGTGCTGCGCGTCCTCTCCGCGCTCGAGGGGCGGGCCTCCGACCTCCAGGTCTGGGCACGAGGCGTCCGAGCACCGCACCCCGACGTGGTGGTGGCGGCCATCGACGAGCGCTCGGTGCAGCGCTACGGCCGCTGGCCCTGGAGCCGCGAGCTGCTCGCCCGCGCCGTCAACCGGCTGCACGAGGCCGGCCCGGCGGCCATCGGGCTCGACATCACCTTCACCGACGAGGACCGGGGCTCGGACGCCGCGGTGATGAGCGAGGCCGCCGAGGCGCTGAGCCGGGCGGTCGGAGGACTTCCCGAGTCCTCCCGCCTCGCCGTCAGCCCGGTGCTGGCGACGCTGAAGGCGCGGGCCTCGGCCAGCGGTGACGCCGCGCTCGCCCGGGCGCTCGCCGACGCACCGGAGCTGGTCCAGGGAGTGTCCGCCTACGGCAGCGGCGAGGCGCAGGACTACCTCGAGCAGCGCGAGGTGGCCGAGGCGCTGCTCCGCACGCGGATGATGACGCGCTTCCCGGGGCCGTCCGGGAAGTCCTTCTTCGAGGTGCCTCTCGACCGCAGCATCGCCGAGCGCTTCGTCTCGGCGCAGGTGCCGCTCCCGCGGCTGCTGCCGCCCGCCCAGCTGCTGGGGCACTTCAACGTGCTCCGGGACGACGACGGGGTGGTACGGCTCACTCCGCCCTTCGTGCAGCTGGAGCACCCGCCGGGGCTACTCCCCTCGCTCGAGCTGCAGACCGCGGCCACCGCGCTCGGGGCCACGGTGGAGCCGGTGTGGGACCCGGAGCTCGGGCAGCTGGTCGCGGCGCGGCTCCGGCGCGACGGCCAGGCGCTGCGCACCGTCCCCCTCTCGCTCAAGCGCCCGCGGACCCGCATCGACTACCCCGGCCCGGCGGAGGTCTTCCGCACCGTCCCGCTCGCCGACGTGGTCGACCGGGAGCTCCCGCCCGGGACGCTGCAGGGCAAGGTGGTGCTGGTCGGGGTGACGCTCGTCGGCCAGTACGACCAGGTGGTGACGCCCTTCCGGAACCTCGAGGCCGGCATCTACGCCCACGCGGCGATGCTCTCCAGCATCCTCTCCGGCCGGTTCCTCCAGCGCGGGACCGGGTCGGTGCTCTCCGAGCTGGTCTTCATCCTCGGTGTGGGGCTGCTGCTCGGGCTGGTGCTCCCCCGCGCCTCGCCCTGGATCAAGGCCGCGGTTCCGTTCGCGCTGGCCCTGGGGTGGATGGCGGTGGTGCAGCTGGCGCTCCGGCGCGGGGTGGTGCTGGCCTCGGCGCTGCCGCTGGCCAACGTCTTCCTCACCGCGTTCGCGGTGGTCTTCGTCGGTTACCTCTCCACCGACCGGGAGAAGGCCCGCCTCCGGCGCACCTTCCGGTACTACGTCGCCGAGAGCGTGATGACCGAGATGCTCGACCACCCCGAGCTTCTCCGTCTCGGCGGCGAGAAGCGCGACTGCACCGTGCTCTTCAGCGACATCCGGGGATTCACCGCCCTCTCGGAGACCATGGCGCCCGAGGCGCTGGTGAAGTTCATCAACGGGTACCTCTCGCCCATGACCCGCATCGTGCTCGAGGAGGGGGGGACGCTGGACAAGTACATCGGCGACGCGCTGATGGCGTTCTGGGGGGCGCCGGTTCCTCAGGAGGACCACGCCCTGCGCGCCTGCCGGACCGCGCTGCGCTTCCTCGAGGAGCTGGAGCAGCTCCGCACTCGCTGGAGGTCCGAGGGGCTCCCGGAGATCGAGATCGGCGTGGGCATCAACAGCGGGCCGATGGTGGTCGGGAACATGGGCTCCAACCTGCGCTTCGACTACACGGTGATGGGCGACGCGGTGAACATGGCCTCCCGGCTGGAGGGCGCGAACAAGCTCTTCCAGACCAGCATCATGGTGTCCGAGGAGACGTGGCGCCGCATCGCCCCGCAGGCGACCGGGCGAAGGCTGGGCTCGCTGCGGCTCCGCGGGCGGTCCGAGCCGGTGCGGGTCTGGGAGCTGCTGGCGCTCGGGGCTCCCACCGCGGAGGAGCAGGCGATGATCGCCCGGTTCGAGGCGGCGGTGGATGCGCTCGCCGCCCGGCGCGTGCCGGACGCCGAGGCCGGGTTCCAGGCGGTGCTCGCCGCCCGCCCGGACGACCGCGTCGCCCGCCGGTACCTGTCGGAGGCGCGGACCTCGGCGGTGTAGGGCGGGCTCTTCCAGGCCTGTCGCACCCGCCCAGGAAGTTGCGCCCTCCCGGGCCAGTTGATTGACTTCCCCCCGCCGTACCCGCCGACATGCCCACTGCCGAGGACACGCTCTTCCAGCGGTTCGGGAAGGAGTTTCCCAAGGGAACCGTGCTCTTCCACGAGGGCGAGACCGGGAAGGAGATGTTCGTCCTCCAGTCCGGGAAGGTGGTCATCACCAAGACCGTCCGCGACACGGTGAAGACCCTGGCCACCCTGGGGGCGGGCGAGTTCTTCGGCGAGATGGCGCTCATCTCCAACCGGCCGCGGAACGCGACCGCGACGGTGGAGGAGCCGGCGCGGCTCCTGGTCATCGACCCCAAGACCTTCGAGGGGATGATCCGCGGCAACTCGGAGATCGCCGTCCGGATGATCAAGAAGCTGGCCGAGCGGCTCGACGCGGCGGATGCGCAGATCGAGAATCTCCTCCTCGCCGACCCGGGCAGCCGGGTGGTCCACCAGATCCTCCACGCCTGCCAGAGCCGGGGCCGGCCGCTGGAGGAGGGCGTGGAGATCGACCTCAACGTCCGCGAGCTGCCCCGGCTGACCGGCGTGGGCGAGCCGGGCATCCGGGCCGAGCTCCAGCGGATGGAGCGAAGCGGGCTGGTGGAACGTACCGGCGACCGGCTGCTGGTGCGGGACCCCGCGCGGCTCGCCGACTACCTCCAGTTCCTCGCGCTCCGCTGGAAGTTCGGGGAACCATGAACCTCCGGGTCCTCGGCTGCCACGGCGGTGAGCTCCCCGGGTGCCGGAGCACCTGCTTCCTGGTGGACGGAGCCCTGGCGCTCGACGCTGGCGCGCTGACCGCCTCGCTGGAGCTGCCCGCCCTGGCCAGCGTGGACCACATCGTCCTCACCCACAGCCACTTCGACCACGTGAAGGACCTTCCGCTCCTCTCCGACCTGGTGGTCGGCTGGCGGAAGACGCCGATCACCATCTGGGCGAGCCACGCCTGCAACCGGACGCTGCGGGAGAACATGTTCAACGGCTCGCTCTGGCCGGACTTCACCCGCATCCCCTCCGCCGAGCAGCCGGTGTTCCAGCTCCGGAGCTTCGCGCCCGGCGAGACCTTCCAGGCTGGGCCGTACACCGTGCGCTCGGTGCTGGTGAGCCACCCGGTGGAGTCCTGCGGCTTCGTGGTGCAGCGAGGCGGGACCGCGCTGGCGATCAGCGGCGACACCGGTCCCACCCAGCAGCTCTGGGACCTGCTGAACCAGACGCCCAATCTCCGGGCGCTGCTGCTCGAGACCAGCTTCCCGGACGAGCTTCAGGACCTGGCCGACATCTCCGGTCACCTCACGCCGAGGACGCTCCGCGCCGAGCTGAGGAAGTTCCAGCGGAACGGCACGGACGTGCTCCTGTACCACCTGAAGCCCGCGTTCGTGGCCGAGCTGAAGCGCCAGCTGGCGAGCCTGCCGGTCCGGGTGCTCGAGCTCGGGGAGAGCTTCGACCTCTAGCCCTGGGTGCAGTCGCAGGTGAAGCCGGCGGTGCACTTGCTCCCGCCGAAGTCGGTGGTGCACTTGTCCTCGGCCTCCGGCTCGTCGTCGTCCTGGTAGGCCTTGGTGCCGCTGGCCTGGGGAGTCGTGCAGCTGTAGGCGCAGTTCCAGGTCTTGACGCTGTTGCACCCGGCAGTGGCGGCGGCCAGGACCAGGCTGACGGCGAGAACGTTCCAGCGCATGTGTTCCACCTCCGCGAGGGGAGCGCGGACCCTAGTGGTGGAAGTGCGCGGTCCGAGGGACGTTTCGGTTCCGTCCGCATGACGGCGGCGACCGCACGGTGACGGCTCGGTTGACGTCTGGCGGCCCGGTCCGTTACGCCCTCACCGCTTCGATGGCCACCTGGTTCAGCAAGAAGCCGCGCATTGCCCCGGTCAAGCCCGAGGAGGTGGACAGCCTCCGGCAGCAGCCCTCCCGCATGCAGGGCCTGTGGGCCAAGTGCGAGGAGTGCGACGAGATCATCTACCGCGCGGAGATCGAGAAGAACCTCAACGTCTGCCCGCTCTGCGGACACCACATGCTCTGGCCGGCGCGGGCCCGGCTGCAGGCGCTGCTCGACGAGGGGACGTTCGAGGAGGCCGACCGCGAGCTCGAGCCCCTCGACCCGCTCGGGTTCACCGACAGCAAGCGCTACCGCGATCGGCTGCGGGCCACTCGCCGGGCGCTGGACGAGAACGACGCCTTCGTTGGAGGCATGGGCCGGATCGAGGGGTATCCGGTCTCGGTCGGGGCGTTCGTCTTCGAGTTCATGGGTGGCTCGATGGGCTCGGTGGTGGGGGAGAAGGTGACCCGGCTGTTCGAGCGCGCCACCGAGCGCCGCTGCGCCGCGGTGGTCTTCAGCGCCTCGGGAGGCGCCCGGATGCAGGAGGGCATCTTCTCGCTGATGCAGATGGCGAAGACCTCCGCCGCCATCGCCCGCTTCCGCGAGGTCAAGAAGCCCTACATCTCGGTGATGCTCCACCCCACCACCGGCGGCGTGGCGGCGAGCTTCGCCTGGCTGGGGGACGTGGTCCTCGCCGAGCCCAAGGCGCTGATCGGCTTCGCCGGCCCCCGGGTCATCGAGCAGACCATCCGCCAGAAGCTCCCCGACGGGTTTCAGCGCTCGGAGTTCCTGCTCGAGCACGGGATGGTGGACGCCATCGTCCCCCGCAAGGACCTGCGGGCCAAGCTCGGTGCCCTCCTGGGCCTGATGGGCTGAATGGACACCCCGCGGACGGCAGACGAGGGGCTGCAGTTCCTCGTCACCCGTTCGCCGTCGACCGTGGTGCTGGGCCTGGCGCGCATGCAGGAAGCGCTCGAGGAGCTGGGCCACCCGGAGCTGCGGCTCCGCTCGGTCCAGGTGGCTGGCACCAACGGGAAGGGAAGCACCTGCGCCTTCCTCGACGCCATCCTCCGCGCCGCAGGCCACCGGGTGGGGCTCTACACCTCGCCGCACCTGGTGCGGGTCAACGAGCGCATTCAGGTGGGTGGGGTGGCGATCGACGACCAGACGCTCGGCATGCGGGTCGTGGAGGTGCTCAGGAAGTCGCCCGCGGCGGCGGGGGCGACGTACTTCGAGCTCGGGACGCTGGTGGCGCTGGAGCACTTCGCCGGCGAGGGGGTAGAGGTGGCGGTGCTCGAGGTGGGCCTCGGCGGCCGCCTCGACGCGACCACCGCCGCTCGCCCCCGGCTCACTGCCCTCACCCGCGTGGGGATGGATCACTTGGAGTTCCTCGGGGACAGCCTCCAGGCCATCGCCCGGGAGAAGGCGGCCATCCTTCGCCCGGGAGTGCCGGGGGTGGTGGGCGCCCAGCCGCCGGAGGCCCTCGCCACGATCGAGACGGTCGCCACCTCGGTGGGGGCGCCACTGTGGGTCGACGGCCGCGACTTCTCGCTCGACGGCCTCGGCCGGTACCGCGGGCCGGGACTCGCGCTGGACGGGCTCGCGCTGGCGCTGCACGGCGAGCACCAGCATCACAACGCCGCGGTGGCGGTCAGCTGCGCGCTGCTGCTCGAGCGTCAGGGCCTCGCGGTGGGCACGGAGGCGATCCGCACCGGCCTGCAGCGGACGCGCTGGCCCGGGCGGCTGGAGCAGGTCCCCGGGCATCCGCCGCTCCTCCTCGATGGGGCGCACAACGAGGACGGCGTGGCGGCGCTGGTGGCTGCGCTCGATGCCCCACCGTACGCCGGCCGGGCGGTGCACCTCGTCTTCGGGGTGGTTTCCGACAAGCGGGTGGAGCCGATGCTCCGCGCGCTGCTTCCCCGGTGCACCTCCGCGGCGCTCACCCGGGTGCCCACCCCGCGGAGCCTCGACCCGGCCGCCTATGTCGCACTGGCGCGCTCGCTCTGCCCGCGGGTGGACGTGGCCCCCTCGCCGGAGGAGGCCCTCGCCCTGGCACGCGACCGGGCTGGGCCGGACGGCTGGGTGCTCGTTGCAGGGTCGCTGTACTTGGTGGGCGCGGTGAAGACGCTCCTGGAACACATCCCGGCCAGGTGACCCCTGGGGGCACGCATGGTGCTTGGCGCGGCGCGGCACCGACCCTAAAGTCAACGGCGGATGCGTCTTCCCCGAACGCACGTGCCCGTCGTCCCACCCACGGTCGACGAGGTGGCGTTCCGGGAGCTCTACCGCAAGAGCGAGTACCCGGTGGAGACGTCCGACGGCTGGACACTGACCGTCACCCGGTACGAGCCCGCCCCCCAGCCCTTTCCCCAGCCGCTGCTCGGCGAGCCCCTTCTTCTGGTGCACGGCTTCTCGCAGAACCGCCACACCTGGACCAGTGGGGAGTTCGTCAAGAACCTTCTCTACTTCGGGCTGGACATCCACGTGGTCGAGCTCCGGGGGCATGGCAAGAGCAGCCAGCGGCTCCAGCGCGAGCGCTCGGAGCTGACCGGTCGGCCGCTCCCGCCGGACCTCGACTACGGCTGGGACCTCGACAGCTACCTCCTCCACGACCTCCCGGCGACGGTGGCAGCGGTGAAGGAGCAGAGCGGGCGGCGGCGCATCTTCTACTGCGGACACTCCATGGGGGGCATGCTCGGCTACGGGTACGCCGGGCTGCATGATGACCTGGAGGGGCTGGTCACCATCGGGGCTCCGGCGGACCTCGGTCGAGGGTTCCTTCTGCTCCGGCTCATGGCGCTCACCTCGCCGCTCACCGGCGCGCTGATCGACGCGGGGGTGGCGGCGGTCAACGTGCAGCGGCGGATGCTCGCCCTCGGCCGGCTGCTCCGGGCGCGCGCCGCGAACCTCGCGCGCCTTCCCGCCGGAGACGAGCTCGAGCCGGTCGTCGACGTGCTGGTCCGGTTCAACTACGTCCCGGTCGACGAGTGGCTGAAGTGGCTGGAGAAGCTCATCGCCCGGGCGGAGGTGCATCCGGTCTACGACGCCCTCGCCCGCCGGGTGAACTGGCTCAGCAACCCCAGCCGGGTGAGCGGGGCGGACATCCGCTGGCTCCTGCGCGAGGGCGGCGAGCGCGAGCCGCGCAAGGTGCTCGAGCAGTTCGCGAAGTGGATCCGCCGGGGTGAGCTGACCTGCTACCGGACGGGCTACGACTACAAGCAGGGGTTCAGCAACATCTCCATCCCCATGGCCATCATCTTCGGGGACATGGATCCGCTCGCCTCGGTCGAGTCCACGCGGAGCGTGTACCGCGCGGCCCGGAGCGAGTACCTGCTCTGGCGGCCGGTGAAGGGCAACAGCCACATCGAGCTGACGATGGGGCACGACATCCGGCAGATCTGCTACGACGTGAAGAACCTGGTGGAGTACGCGCGCACGCACCGCACCCGCGGCCCCTCGCTCCCCCGGCTCCAGCCCTGACCCGGACCGCTGTAGGTGTGCGTCGTCCCTGGGGTTCTTTGGACCGACCGGGTCCGGGGGGCTAGCATCCAGCCCTCGTGAGGAACGGCGCGCTGGCAGTGCTCGCCCTGGTGGTCTTCGCTGGCGCGGGCGCGCGTGCGGCGGATGCCCAGGTCAACACCATCAAGAAGGTCGCGGTGAAGGGCGGGACGGTGGAGATCGTCGGCACCCAGAAGCCGAGCTTCACCACCTTCCCGATGAGCGACCCGCCGCGCTTCGTCATCGACATCAGCGAGGCGGTGTTCTCGGGCGTCCCCGAGGACGTGCCGGTCCCGGGGTCCGGGCGCATCACTGCCGTCAAGACCGCCAGCTACGGCAACGACGCGAGCGCCATCGCCCGGGTGGTCATCGGCTTCGACCGGGACGTCGAACCCGAGGTGCAGGCCAGCGGCAACACCCTGGTGCTGAAGGTGGGCTCGGGGACGGCTCCGGCCGTGGCCTCACGCGCGGCCCCCGCGCCTGCACCCGCCCCGTCCGATGGCGCCATGGCGCAGGGGCGGGCGCTGGCCGCGGCTGCCACCGCGTCCCAGGCCAAGCCCGACGAGCAGGCCGCTCGCGACGCGCTGGCGCGGGCCAACGCCAAGGCGGAGGCGGATCGGAAGGCGGCGGAGGCGGCGGCCGCCGCCGAGCAGCAGCGTCAGGCCGAGGTCGCCCGGCAGCGGGAGGCGATCGCCGCCGCGGACGCCGAGCGGAAGGCCCGCGAGCAGGCAGAGCGCGAGGCCCGTGCCCGTGCCGAGCTGGAGCGCAAGACCCAGGAGAAGGCCCTGGCCGAGGCGCAGGCGCGCGCCGAGGCCGAACGGAAGGCGCAGGAGGAGGCAGCGCGGGTCGCGGCGGCACAGCAGAAGGCGCAGGAGGAGGCCTCGCGTGCCGCCGCCGCGCGCGCCGAGGTGGAGCGGAAGGCACAGGAGGACGCTGCACGGGCCGCGGCGGCCCGGGCCGAGGCGGATCGCAAGGCGCAGGAGGAGGCGGCGCGGGTCGCGGCGGCGAGCGCCGCAGCCCAGAAGAGGGCGCAGGAGGACGCCGCGCGGGCCGAGGTGGATCGCAAGGCGCAGGAGGAGGCGGCGCGGGCGGAGGCGCAGCGGAAGGCGCAGGAGGACGCCGCGCGAGCCGAGGCGCAACGGCGCGCCCAGGAGGAGGCGGCGCGGGTCGCGGCGGCGAACACCGCGGCCCAGAAGAAGGCGCAGGAGGACGCCGCGCGAGCCGAGGCGCAACGGCGCGCCCAGGAGGAGACGGCGCGGGCGGAGGCCCAGCGGCGCGCGCAGCCCGAGGCGAGCCGCACGGTGGTCGCCCAGGGGGAGACCCCGAGGCCAGCGCCCCGCGAGGTGAGCGACGCCCGGGCGCCCGTGCCGAGCGCTCCCGCCAGCGGTGGGGCCGAGGTGAGCAGCCGGCGGAAGATCGTGATGCTGGTCGGCTTCGCCCCGGACAAGTCGCGGGTCTTCGTGCGGACCAGCGAGCCGGTGCGCTACACCGTCTCGCAGGCCGATGACCGCACGGTGGTCCTGGAGCTCGAGAACACCGCCTTCCAGCGGAGCAACGACCGGCGGCCGCTCGACACCCGGTTCTTCGGCGGTCCGGTGGTGCAGATCACCCCCCGTCCAGCCAGTGGCAAGACGGTGCAGGTGGCCGTCACCTTGCGGGACAAAGTGGAGTATCAAGCCCGGCAGGACGGCAACGAGGTCTCGTTGCAGTTCGCGCCCTGAGCCGGTCGGGGCGGATCCAGCCCCGCGATGACCCCGCTCGGCCTCGTTCTCGTCCTGCTGGCCCAGGCTCCGACCACGCCCCTCCCGGCGGAGGGCGAGCCGGTCCGCTACCAGGCCGAACAGGGCACCTCCGACGGCCACGGCGAGGTGCTGCACCTCAAGGGCAAGGCCGAGCTGCGCACCGACACCGCGCGCATCGAGGCGGACCGGATCGACTACGACCAGCGCACGCGGATCCTCACGGCCAGCGGCCACTGCTACGCGGTCACCGGGCTCTCCGGCGCGGTGGCCGACGGGCTCACGCTCGATCTGGACGGAAACTGGCTCAAGCTGGAGAACGGGCGCTTCTTCGTCAAGGCGGACGTCGCGCCGGAGGTGCTGCTCAAGACCTCCACCCCGGAGCAGCTCATCGCCAGCGGCCGCACCACCCTCGCCGCCCGGGTCGAGCGGGTGGAGCGGGTGGACCCGGGACACCTCAAGGTCAACGGACTGGACCTCACGCCCTGCGACTGCAACCCGCTCGATCCGCACTGGAGCATCAAGGCGACCGCGGCGGACGTGCACCCGGGGGAGCGGGCCTGGCTCTTCCTCCCGGTCGTCTACGTCTACGGCGTTCCCATCCTCCCGCTGCCGGTGCTCGACGTCCCGCTCAAGCCGCAGAAGACCGGGCTGCTGGTGACGACGCCGGCGCACAGCGCCCAGAACGGCTGGCAGGTGACGCAGCCGGTGTACCTCGCGCTCGCCTCCAACTGGGACCTCACGGTGACCCCGGGTTACACCTGGGGTTCGTCGACCCAGCCGACCGCCAACACCTACGGGCTCGGGGTCAAGGGCCCGAGCCTGGACACCGAGGTCCGCTGGGCCCACTCGCGCGAGACGAAGGGGGACATCGAGCTGTTCCTGCTCGACGACCGGCTGCCCCTGCGCGACCCGAGGGGGCTCAGCTATTACTCGAAGTCGCTCGCCGAGCCGGGGACCGTCACCCCGGAGCTCCGCAACCTCCGGGGGAGCGTCAACGGCGCCGTGCTCCAGAACTTCGGGGCCGGCTGGTCAGCGCGACTCGACCTCAACCTGGTCTCGGACTCCGCGCTGGTGAAGGACACCACGACCGACGTGGCCCAGCAGGCGAACCAGTACCTTCGCAGCTCGGCCGTCCTGAGCCGCCGCACCCCGGACAGCCTCCTCTCCTTCGAGGTGACCGCGCGGCAGGACATCGCCTGGGGTGGATTCTCGGCCTTCGACGGCGACCGTTACCCGGACGCGCTCTACGCCCCCGGTGTCACGGCGCTCGATCCGCACCAGGACAACTCCTCGGGAGGGTCTCGCGGGCAGTGGCTCCGCGGCCCGGCCACCCTGCAGCGGCTGCCCACCCTGCATCTGGATCTCCCCTCGCACCCGCTCGGCGAGCACTTCAGCTGGGCCTTGAGCGCGGACCTCACCCGGCTCGCCCCGTTCAACGGCCATTCGGGGGACGAGGGCGTGGACGGGCTGTACCAGATCGGCGGAGCGACGCTCGTCGACCCCATCAACGGGCCCCCGAACGCGGTCTGTCCAGGAAACACCGGCACGGACCTGCTCAGCCAGGGTGACCGCGTCTGGCAATGCGGGGAGCGAGAGGCACGGCTCCGGCTCGACCTCGTCCCGCGGCTGTCGGCGAGCTTCGGCGTCGGAGACTGGATCCGGATCCGTCCGAGCGTGTGGATCCGCCAGGACCTCTACCTCGGCGAGGTCACCCGCACCACCGACCAGCGCGGCTACGCCGTGGGCGACCTCCTGGTCTCGAGCGAGGTCTCCCGCACCTTCGCCAACGGTCTCCGCCACGCGATCCAGCCGAGCCTCGAGTACCGCGAGATCCCTGGCCAGTGGGGGGCCGTCCCGGGGAACCGGCCGAACGGACCGAACCAGCCCGTCGAGAACCGCTTCTACGACGAGCTGGATGGGGCCCTGGTGGAGGCGCGGCTGCGCCAGGGAGTCGCCCGGCTCACCCAGACGCTGAGTCGCCGGACCGGAGCGGTGATGCAGGAGCTGCTCCGGCTGGACATCGCCCAGGAGTTCGACTTCCACCAGGACAACGGCCTGGCCGACACGGTGGTCAGCCTGCGCGCAGGCTACGCCCCGTTCAGCGGGGGCCTCACCTTCCGCTACGACAGCCAGCGCAGCGCCCCGGCCCTCTGGGCGGCGTTCGCTTCGTTCCAGAGCCCCAGGTTCGGCACCACCCTCCGCTTCGACCAGCTGTTCGTCCCGGTCCAGTTCTTCGATCGGGACGTCTACGGCGCCTTCGCCCAGAACTTGCCCGCGACGGCGATCACCGCAGAGGACCTGGCGCGCTGGGGCGGCTCGGGCAGCATGCGCCAGGGCATCGACGCGCTCGTGGGCTCTCCGGTCCCGTCCGGATTCCGGAATGGGCAGCGTCAGAGCGCCATCACCCTCGAGGCGCACCTCAACCTGGTCTTCGGGCTGGGGCTCACCTACTCGGGCACCCTGTACCCCGGGGCGACCTGGACGCTCCGTGACGCGAACGGCACCCCGATCGACGGCCCGCCCGTCGGCAACCCTCCGACAGCGGAGGCCAAGCCGGTGACCGGACGCTACAGCCTGCTCGGGCAGCAGAACTTCGGCGTCTCCTTCGCTCCGGCCTGCAACTGCTGGCGCCTGGACATCATCGGCCGGTTGCCGCCACCCTTCGGCCAGTACGTCCCGGATCCCCAGGTCCCGGGAGCATCCGTCCGGAGCACCTTCAACTGGCGTTTTCCGGACCTCATCTTCCTGCTCACGATCCAGAACTTCGGCACGTTCGGCGCGAGTTGATCCGCAGGTGCGAGGCTGGACAACGGGGCGGCTTTGCAGCAGGTTTGCTGAGAGTCAAAGCCGTAAGCTCCCATAGACGTTGCGGAAACCGGATGGGGTCTGGCGTTGTCAAGACTTTCTCCATAGATTTTCCAGACTTTCGAGGGCACCGTGTCTGACATCGGCAAGCGCATTGGTCGGAGGATTCGCGACCTCCGAACGCAGCGGCAGGACCGCTGGACCCAGGAGGATCTCGCCGAGCGTGCGAAGATCAGCGTGTCGTTCCTCTCGATGATCGAGCGCGGTGAGCGCGTGGCGCACGTCGAGACCCTGGCCTCGCTCGCAGAGGCACTGGGAGTGAGCCTGGCAGAGCTGTTCGTCGAGCCCACCCCCCAGGGAACCAACGGGGAGGAGCTCCTCCGCCCCATCTCCGAGTTCGTCCGCTCAAGGCACCTCGACAGCCGGGACGTGGAGAAGCTGCTCGGGGTCGCCCGGGCAATGTTCGCCACCCAGGTCAGCACCGTCTGAGCGGGCCGCCCGGCTCCGCACGCGCTTGACCGCCCGGACGCTCGCCCCCTAGCGTCCCGGCGCTGACTCTTGAGTCAACGCGAGGGGCGAGGACGTGGCGGGAACCAAGGCCAGCACTGCAGCCGAGGCGCGCGACCAGGACCGCCGGAAGACCATCCTCCGGGCGGCGGTCGAGGTGTTCGCGCGGAAGGGGTACCACGGCTGCCGCATCGCCGACGTGGCGCGCGAGGCCGGAGTGGCCTACGGGCTCGTCTACCACTACTTCCGGAACAAGGAGGAGCTGCTCCAGCTCGTCTTCGAGGCCGGCTGGGGTGGCTTCCTCTCGCGCATCCGGGACGCCGCCGAGACGAACGCGCCGCTGGAGCAGAAGATCCACCGCATCGCCCAGGTCGCCTTCGAGGCTTACCGGATCGACCCGCGGGGCGTGCGGGTCCTGGTGCTCGAGTTCGCCCGGAGCCCCAGCGCCGGCGAGGCCAACCGCCGCACCGCCTTCGCCGAGGTGCTGGGGGTCATCACCCGGATGTTCGAGCGCGCCCGCGCGCGTGGCGAGCTGCGGCACGGGCTCGATCCGGCGCTCTGCGCGGCGATGCTCTTCGGTTCGGTGGAGATGAGCCTCACCGGCTTCGTGATGGGGTTGCTCGACACCCGGGAGTCCGGACTGCTCGCGCATGCGCAGGAGCAGCTCACCTCCTTGTTCCTGGACGGCGCCCGCGCCGCCCCGGAGGACGCGAAATGGACGAAGGACCGGTCCGGTCCCAGGTTGAAGACGGTCAAGCGCTCCTGACCATCGACCGCCCGGCGGCGCGCAACGCGCTCTCGCCCGAGGTGGTGCAGGCGCTCCGGGCCGCGCTGGCCCGCGCCGAGGCGGACCCGGACGTGCGGGTGATCGTCCTCACCGGTGCGGGCGACCGCGTCTTCTCCGCCGGCGGAGACCTGGGGGCCATGCCCGACGGCGGAGCCCTCGCCGGCCATGCGCTCCGCCGCGCCTACGGCGAGCTGCTCGAATCGCTCGCCGCCTCGCCACTCCCCACCGTGGCCCGGGTGAACGGGCACGCCCTGGGGGGCGGGCTCGGCCTCGTCCTCGCCTGCGACCTGGCGGTGGCGGTCGACTCCGCCGAGCTCGGAACGCCCGAGGTGGACGTGGGCCTCTTCCCGATGATGGTCCTCGCCTGGCTGCAGCGGCACGTGGGCCGCAAGCGCGCGCTGGAGCTGCTCCTCACCGGCGACCGGCTGAAGGCCGAGGAGGCGCTGCGCTGGGGCCTGGTCAACCGCGTCGTGCCGCGGGGCGAGCTGGACCTGGCGACGCGTGCGCTCGCCGGCCGCGTGGCGGGGAAGAGCCGGGCCATTCTCGCGCTCGGCAAGTCCGCCTTCCGGAGCGCGGAGGACATGCCCTTACCCCAGGCCATGGACTTCCTCGCCGGGCAGCTCTCGCTCAACCTCGGGGCGGAGGACGCCGCGGAGGGCATCTCGGCCTTCCTCGAGCGCCGCCCGCCGGCCTGGAAGGACCGATAGCCATGGCTCCGCCAGCAGACACGGTCATCGTCACCGCCGCGCTCACCGGGGTGCTCGCCACCCGCGAGCAGTGCCCCCACCTCCCCTACACCCCGGCGGAGATCGGCGAGGAGGCCCGGCGGGCGTACGAGGCGGGCGCGGCGGTGGTGCACATCCACGGCCGCGCACCCGACGGCGGGCCCACCTGGTCGGCCGAGACCTACGCCGACATCAAGCGCGAGGTGCAGGCGCGCTCGCCGATCATCGTCAACTTCTCCACCGGCGGCTTCAACATGGGCGCCGACGGCGAGTCGGAGAAGACCGAACGGCTGTCCTATGTCTGGAAGACGCGGCCGGAGATCGCGGCGCTCAACATGGGATCGATGAACTACGCCAAGTACTCCGCCGGGCGGAAGGCGTTCGTCTTCGACATGGTGTTCCCCAACCCGTTCGGGGACATCCTCCTCGCCGCCCACGCCATGCGCGAGGGCGGGGTGAAGCCGGAGCTCGAGTGCTTCGATCTCGGGCACGTGGCCAACGCCCAGCCCCTTCTGGAGATGGGCGCGCTGAAGCGGCCGCTCCAGTACAGCTTCATCCTCGGGGTGCTGGGCGGCGCGCCGCCGTCGGCCGAGACGCTGGCCGCGATGGCCCGCTCGATCGGGCGTGAGGACACCTGGGAGGTCATCGGCATCGGCCGGGCGCAGTGGCGGCTGGTCGGCGCGGCGCTGGCCCTTGGGGGCAACGTCCGGGTGGGGCTCGAGGACAACTTCTACCTGGACGCCGCCGGGACCGAGATGGCGAAGGGGAACGGTCCGCTGGTGGAGAAGGCGGTGCGGATGGCCCGCGACGTGGGCCGCGAGCCGATGAGCCCCGACGAGGCGCGGAAGGCGCTCTCGCTCCCGCAGGTCTGGTGATGCCGGTGGTCGCCCGGGACGGGGGCGTCGGAGGTTCGCCCGTGCGCGCGGCGGAAGCGCCTCACGGTCAGCGCGCCTGTCCCGTGGGAGGCGCCGCGCCGCCGTCGAGCGAAGAACGGACGCTGCCCATGCCACCGTCCGGGGTGCCCCCGTCCGGCGGCTCCGGCGGCGGGAACGTGGGCGGGGGTGACACCGCCCCCGGGAAGGACAGCGCGAGGAGCGCCTGCGGGTTCACCCAGAGAGTGCCGATGTGGGCGCCGAAGTGGAGGTGCGGACCGGTGACCCGTCCCGTCTTTCCCACCAGCCCGAGCAGCTCGCCCCGGCGAATCTCCTCGCCCGCGGTCACCAGGAACTTCGACAGATGGAAGTAGGCGGTGACCAGGCCCGCCCCGTGGTCGACCAGCACGGTGTTCCCGGACAGGTAGCAGTCGCGCACCATGACCACCCGCCCGTCGTTGGCGGCGCGGATCTCGTCCCCGATGGAGCCGTCGAGGTCGAGCCCGTAGTGCTGCGTCGTCTTCTTCCCGTTCAGGGTGCGCTTGTCCCCGAAGTGGGCGGTGATCTCCGCCTCCCGGGGCTTCTGGAAGTTGTCGCCGAAGGCGCGGGGGTGGAACGGCGTGGCCCACGCCTTCTGGTACGCGGCCTGGTCTGACTTGATGCGCGCCCGCGCCGAGGGCGGAATCCTCACGAACTTCTTGGCCACGGTGAGGTTCCGCTCGGGGAACTCGGGCGGGATGACCTCGAGTCGCGCCCCGAGGGGGATCGCGCCCGCGGTGACCCTGACCTGCAGGATGCCGGGCTCCTCCTCGACGGGGATGCCCACCAGCGCCTCGGCGTCCTGGCCATGGGCGTAGAAGCGGGCCGGGCGCGAGCCGATGGTGCCCTCCGGTACTCCCTCCGCCCCCCGGACGACCACCAGCACGGGGTCGCCGGGCTTGACCCGCGCGGGGACGAGCTCCAGCGAGGGTGCAGCGGCCGCAGCGAGGGAGGCGAGGAGCGCGAGGAACGCCGCGGGTCTGCGCACGGTCCGGCGAGAACTATCGCGTTCGCGACCGGAAGGGCAGCGTTCTCGCCGCGCTGCGTTGGCTCGACTGGCGAGAACTCACCAAGGCGTCACGCGGGCTCCATGGATTCCGCTCGGGCGTGCCGCTGCATGCGGCCCTTCACCCCAGGGGAGGTCACATGAGGCAACGAGGGACGGTCCGGCAGTGGCTGTCGATGGGAGCGCTGGTGGTCGTCGGGCTGAGCATGCCCGCGCGCGCAGGCGATGGCCGCGGCGACGACTGGTACGAGCACGAGCACGAGGAGCGCGAGCCCTACGCCGTCGGGCTCTGGGGAGACCTGCCGTACTCCACCCTCCAGGCGGACCCCGGCCTCCCCAACCTCATCGCGGACATGAATGCGCAGGACCTCGCGTTCACCGCGCACGACGGCGACCTCAAGCAGGGGTCGGGCAGTCTCTGCGACGACGCGCTCTACACGCGCGCGCTGGGCTGGTTCAACTCGCTGCGTGCCCCGGCCATCTTCACCCCCGGGGACAACGACTGGACGGACTGCGACCGGCCCTCGAACGGAGGCTTCAGCTCCCGGGAGCGCCTGGACCACGAGCGCAAGGTCTTCTTCAGCTCGCCCTACACCCTCGGGAAGCACCGCCTCCGCCAGGAGGTGCAGAGCACCCCGCTGTGCCTCGGCGTCGACGGCCCGACGCCCTGCGTGGAGAACCGGCGCTGGACCCACGGCGGCGTGACCTACGCCACGCTCAACGTCCAGGGCTCGTGCAACAACCTCTGCGACACGGCCCCGGACCCCGCGGAGTGGGCGGCCCGCAACGCCGCCAACATCGCCTGGCTGAAGCAGACGTTCCAGGACGCGGTCCGACGGGGCTCGGCGGCGGTGATGCTCATCACCCAGGCCGATCCGGGCTGGGACGGGAGCGATGCGACCCGCGCGCCCACCCGCGATCCGAAGACCCTGGCCGAGAACGACAAGGATGCGAGCGGAAACCCGATCCCCGACGGCTTCCAGGACTTCCTGCTCGCGCTGCGGACCGAGGTCGTCAACTTCCGCCGGCCGGTGGCGTACGTCCACGGCGACTCGCACTACTTCCGCGTCGACAAGCCGTTCCAGGACGCCCAGGGCCGCCGGCTGGAGAACTTCACCCGGGTGGAGACCTTCGGCGACAACCAGGCCAACGGCCTCAACGACGTGCACTGGCTCAAGGTGAAGGTGGACCCGCACTCCCGAGAGGTCTTCAGCTACCAGCCGCAGATCGTGCCGGCGAACCGCGTGGCGGTGCCGGCGCCGTGAGGGGCCTCTAGCGAGGGTTGGTGCCCTTCTTCAGGTAGGAGACGTGGCAGCGGACGCACGTCTCCATCGTCCGGCCGAACGCCGGGGCCAGCGCCGCGTCGTCGTACTTCCGCGCGGCGGTGGCCAGCTCGGTGACCCGCTCGCGCAGCTGCTGATCGAGCTGCTGGAAACGGGTGTCCTTCACCGCCCCGCCGTCCGCCTTCAGGGTGAGCGCGGTGTCGAGCCGGATGCGGTCCGCGGTCTCGGCGATGCCCTTCCGGTCGAGCACCGTCACCGCGTGGGTGAGCCCGAGCAGGTCGGCGCCGTGCCGATTCATGCGGTCGGTGAGCTTGGCCTCGGTGTCGCTCGGGATGCGCTCGGCGGGCATCACCACCGGCTCGGGAGCGCCGGGCTGCTGCGCGTGCGCGGCGACCAGCCCTCCGGCTCCCAGCACACAGACACCCGCGAGCAGCCATCGCGTCATGCGCGCACCCTCCTCGCCACGAGGCTACCCCGCCCGGGCAGGGCAGGCGAGACCGAAGGTCCCTCCCGGAGATCCTTCGCGGGGGCTCCTGCGTTCGAGGCGCGGAACCCCCCAGGAGCCCTCCATGCCCACTGTCCCCGCGCTGCTGCTCTCCACGCTCGCCGTGCTCGCCTCCGCCGACGGCCCGCAGTCCCGCCCGCAACCCATGCCGCAGGCGCGCATCGAGCCGGACACGGTCCGTCCCCTGCGCTGGCTGCTCCAGGCGCAGGGCGCGGACGGAGGCTGGGGCCCCGAGGCCGGCGCGCCGGCCGACGTGGCCACCACCAGCCTCTCGGGCATGGCGCTGCTCCGGCTCGGGAAGCAGGGACGGCCCGAGGTGCTCGGCGAGCCCACGCGGCGGGCGCTGCTCTACGTGGTCCGCGCCGTGGAGCGTGCGCCGGCGCCCGAGGCGTTCATCCAGCCCGAGGGGACGCAGCCGCAGCGCAAGCTCGGCCGCGGCATCGACACCTTCCTCGCCGCCCAGTTTCTCGGCGAGGCCCTCCCCGGCCTGCCACCGGGCGCCGAGCGTGACCGGGCGCGCGCCGCGCTGGACCTGTGCGTGGTGAAGATCCAGACCCTGCAGCGTGACGACGGGAGCTTCGCCAAGGACGGCTGGGCGCCGGTGCTGTCCAGCGCCTTTGCCGCCAACGGCCTCTACGTGGCGAAGGACGCTGGGGCGAAGGTCGCACCGCAGGCCCTGGCCCGCTCGGAGGAGTACATGCTCCGCGGCTACGACAAGGAGCGGAAGGCCTTCCGCACCGACGACTCGGCGGGCGTCGCGCTCTACCAGGCCGCCGGCTCGCTCGACGCCGCGGCGCGCGGGGGCAAGCTGGCCGAGGCACCGGCGCAGGCGGCGCGGGCGCACCTCGCCGACGAGGCCTTCGTCCGCGGGTTCGGCAGCTACGGCGGCGAGGAGCACGTCTCTTATCTCCTGTCCACCGAGGCCTTCGCCCGTGCCGGGGGCGAGGAGTGGACCCGCTGGAGCAAGTCCATCCGTGCCCGGCTCGCCGGCATCCAGCGCGAGGACGGCACCTGGCGCGGCGACCACTGCATCACCAGCACCTCCTTCTGCACCGCCGCCTCGCTGATCACCCTGGCCATCCAGCCAGGCAACCCCTCTGTGAACCGGGGGTGAGGAGCAGCCGGCGGTGGTTGACCGCCGCCACGCAGGGTGGCTGATCCTCCCCCGTCCACTCTCGCCAGGAGGATTCTCATGCCAAACCCGTTCGTCCACGTCGAGCTGCAGACCACCGACCTCAAGAAGGCGCGGGACTTCTACTCCCGCCTCCTCGAATGGAAGCTCGAGGATGCGCAGCTCCCCGGCTCCGGGACGTACACCATGATCGGCGTCGGGGAGGGGACCGGCGGCGGGATGATGGCCACCCAGTCGCCCGGCGTGCCCTCGCACTGGCTGGCCTACGTGAACGTCGACGACGTCGCCTCGGCCACCCGGAAGGCGAAGGACCTCGGGGCCAAGGTGGTGGTCGACGTCACCCCGGTCGCAGACATGGGGAAGTTCAGCATCATCGTCGACCCGACCGGCGCCCAGCTCGGGCTCTGGCAGACCACCCGGAAGTAGGGCTCGGCAGCTCTTCCCGGACCGGCCTGCGTGCTGGAACGGCATCCCCCGGGGGTGCTAGTGCAGCCGCCGCGGGAAGCCCGGGGGAGGAGCACGAGCCATGAAGGTGCTGGTCGCGGACGAGCTGTCGGCGGAAGGTCTGGAGACGCTTCGCAGCGCCCCCGAGCTCACCGTGGACGTGCGGACGGGCCTCAAGCCGGCCGACCTCAAGGCGCTCGTGGGCGAGTACGAGGCGCTCGCCGTCCGCAGCGCCACGAAGGTCACCGCCGAGGTGCTCGAGGCCCCCGGGCGGCTCAAGGTCATCGGCCGCGCCGGCGTGGGCGTGGACAACATCGACGTCGAGGCCGCCACCCGGAAAGGGGTGGTGGTGATGAACACTCCCGGCGGGAACTCGGTGGCCGTGGCCGAGCTGACCATCGGCCTGATGCTCGCCCTGCACCGGCAGCTGGTCCCGGCGATCGGCGCCACCAAGTCCGGCAAGTGGGAGAAGAAGAGGTTCGCCAAGGGTCACGAGCTGTTCCGCAAGACGGTGGGCCTGGTGGGCTTCGGGAGCATCGGGCAGCTGGTCGCCCAGCGGTGCATCGCCTTCGGCACCACGGTGATCGCCTACGATCCGCACCCGGTCGAGGCGTCGCGGCGGCTCGGGGTCCAGATCGTCCCGATGGAGGAGCTGTTCCGGAGCTCGGACATCGTCTCGCTTCACCTGCCGCTGATGGAGAACACCCGCAACCTGGTGGGCAGGACGCTCCTCGGCTCGATGAGGAAGGGCAGCTACCTCATCAACTGCGCCCGCGGCGGCATCGTGGACGAGGCGGCGCTGGCCGAGGTGCTCCGCGACGGCACGCTGGCCGGGGCGGCGATGGACGTCTTCGCCACCGAGCCGGTGCCGCCGGACCACCCGCTGCTCTCGCTGGAGAGCTTCCTCTGCACCCCGCACCTCGGGGCCTCCACCGAGGAGGGGCAGCTCGCCTGCGCCAACCAGCTGGCCGAGCAACTCGTGGAGTACGCCCGGACCGGTCACATCCGCCACGCCCTGAACGCCCCCGCGCACTGAGCATCTCGGCCGCTCCAAAGGGTGAGAGCGACGTCCACTGCGGCAAGAGATTCGCCGGGACCGAGGCCATCCTAGGCTCCGGGTCGCCATCCGCGTGGGACGTTCCTGGCTCCGCCGCTCGCCCCGCCGTGCATGAAGGGTGTAGCGTTTCGCACGTGAACGCCGGGCGCGCGCAGAGGACGCGAGGGGACGGGCCGGGGGCGGCCCAGCTCCTGGTGCAGCTGGCCGGCGAGCTGGGGCACCTCCTGTCCCAGCACATCGCCCTGGCGAAGCTCGAGCTCGGCCAGTCCGCCCGCAGGACGGGGCTGGGCGTGGCGCAGATCGCCGCCTGCGCCCCGCTGGTGCTGGTGGGCTACGCCTTCCTCAACGCCGGTCTTGCTCTGGCGCTCGGCCGGTGGCTCCCGCTGGCCGCGGCGGTGGCCCTGGTGGGACTGCTCAACGTCCTCGGCGGCGTGGCGGGCGTCATCGTCGCCGCGCGGGGCTTCCGCCGTCCGGTGCTCGACGATTCGGTCCTCGAGCTCGAGCGCACCGCCCAGGCGCTCGCCCCGCATCGGGCCTCCACCAACGGCCATGCCGCCCTGGAGCGCCGGCCGTGACCATCGCCCGCCGCGGAGCCTCCCCGACCGAGGCCGAGCTCCGCGAGGAGATCGAGCGCGCCCGGACCCAGGTGGTGGACACCGCCGAGGCCCTGAGACGCCGGCTGGACGACATCTGGGACGTTCGCCACTGGGTCGCCCGCCGCCCAGGACTCACCCTGGGGATCGCCTTCGCCACCGGTCTGTGGCTGGGCATCCGGCGCCGCTGACTCTACATTCCGCAACCCCGCCACACTGGAGACGAACCCATGGCCACCACCGACACGCCGTCCGACACGGCCCGCGACATCCAGAACCGGGTCGGCGCGCAGCTCGAAGAAGCGCCGCGCGAGCTCGACTCGCTGAACCAGCGGGTCGCGGGGTTCATCAAGGGGCGACCCATCGCCTCGCTGGCCATCGCGCTGGCCGCGGGATTCGTCATCGGACGGATCGCCTCTCGCTGAACAGGGAACCGAACGGCACATGGCCACCAATCCCCCTTCCGGAAACGGTCACCACCAGCCGCAGGGTTTCGTCGGCCGGGTGGGCCACCTGAACGACAGCGCCCACCAGCTCCTCGAGGAGGCGAAGAGCACCTTCGAGGACCTCGGCCAGGCCCTCGACCTCCGCGGACGCGTGCAGCGTCATCCCTACGCGATGGTTGCCGCGGCCCTCGGTGTGGGCTACGTGCTCGGGGGTGGGCTGTTCAGTGCGCTCACCTTCCGGCTGGTGGGCCTCGGGGTGCGGCTGGCGGCGGTCCCCCTGGTGAAGAACCAGCTACTTGGCCTGGCCGAGGCTGCGGTATCCGGATTCACCGGCGGCGGAGACGACGTCGGCTCGCCCTCCTGACAGGAGAACCACGATGCTGAGCCTGAAGGACATCAAGAAGCTGGACCGCGACGACCTCCTCGACCTGGTGGGCCTGCAGCGGGCGAGCTCCACCGACTGGGTGGCTCCGGCCCTGACCGCGCTGGGCGTGGGTCTCCTGGTCGGCGTCGGAGTGGGCCTCTTGCTCGCGCCGAAGCCGGGGGCCGAGCTGCGCAGCGACCTGCGGGACAAGCTCCGCTCCGCGCAGGACGCCCTGCCGGATCAGCTCAAGGGCGCGACGGCGAGCGCCGGCTCCCCGTCGAACCGCTCAGTGCCCTGACCGGCCTGGGTGCGGCTGGCACATCGGGCTTGTCCGGCCCGGCCCGGTGACGGCAACATGTCGGCCCCCTGTCACCCCGATTCCCGTCCGCCGGGCGCCGCTTCCTGCGCGTGCTCGGGTTCAGCCTCTTCCAGGCCGCCGTGCTCGGCAGCGCGGTGGGTGCCATCGTCAGCGCCCGTGTACCCCCGACGCCGGGCTTCCGCGACGAGGAGCCCCCGCGGCGGTTCCGGCTCCGCACCTTCGTCGGCGCGCCCATCGACGCGCTGGAGCGCGCGCTCCTCGACTGGCGGCTGCACGAGCTGGGACGGCAGAGCGAGCCCGCCCGCGACGTGGTGCTGGTGGGGGTGGACGATGAGACGCTGGCCAACGCCCGCGAGGACCCGCACGCCGACCTGAGCGTCTGGCCCTGGCCGCGTGCGCTGCTCGGGGGGCTGGTGGGCCAGCTCGGGCGCGAGGGCGCCTCGCCGGTGGTGCTCGACTGGCCGCTGGACAGCGGGAGCCCGCGGGCCGGCGGCGAGCTCTCGGACGACGAGCAGTTCCGCCGTGCGCTCGATGCGACGCCCGGGACGGTGCTCGGCTTCTCGGTGTCGGCCGCGCCTCCCCCAGCGGTGGTGCGCCCCCTTCGCCCGTCGCTGGTGCTGGTGGGCACCGAGGAGAGCGAAGGGCCTGCGGTGACCGAGCTGCTCAGGCGCGTTCTGGCGAGCCATGCGCCGGCCTTCGCGGTCCCCGACGGGAGCCGGCTCCGGGTCTGGGCCGGGGTGAGCTCGGAGGAGGAGGGACGGCAGCTGGCCAGGCGACTCGGCGTGGGGGGAACGGCGCTGGTCCGCGACTACGGCTCGGCGGACCGGCCCTTCCAGGTGACGCCAGAGGATCTCCTGGTGCGCGTGGCGGCGGTGGGGGTGCAGGGAGTGGACGTGGAGGAGTTGCCGCTCGCGCGATCGCTCGACGTCCCGGCCTCGGTGCTTCTGGGCGCGCGCAGCCGGTACGGGCACACCGCCCTCGCGGTCGACCCGGACGGCAAGGTGCGAGGCGTCCAGCACCTGGTGCGGTGGGTCTCGCCGGAGGGCCGGGTGCACGTGCTCCCGTCGCTTGCGCTCGCCGGGGCGCTCGCCCGAGCGAACACCCGGCAGGTGGTGCGGAGCGGCGGACGGCTGCTGGTGGCGGGGGGTAAGGGCATCCCGGCGGACCGGACCGGGTATGCGCTGCTCCGCTGGGATGCGGCGGAGGGCGGGCGCGACGGCCGCGGCTCGCTGGAGCGGGCCATCTCCGGGTGGCGCTTCCTCCAGAACCACTTCGACGCGCAGGAAGGCGTGCCGGCCCACGCCCGCAACGACGTGCAGCACCGGGCGGTGGTGCTGGCGCAGACGTTCCGCGGCGCGGGCAGCTGGCCGGCCACTCCGCTGGGGGACGGCGTCTCGCACGCCGCGGTGGTGGGGCAGTCACTGGAGAACTGGATCGACGGGGTGGGCATCAGCCGGGCCCCGGTGCGGACCGACGTGCTCGCCACCTTCGCCCTGGCCTTCGCCGGTGGGTTCCTGGCGCTCGGGTTCAGCGGGCTCTTCCGCTCGGCCATCGGCGCGCTCCTCTACGTGCTCTCGGCGGCGGCGGTGGTGGTGGCCTGGCTGTTCTTCGTCCGGCGGCTGATGGTGGCAGACGGGGTGTGGCTCGCGGCCGGGGGGCCGCTGATCGCCTTCGGGCTCGCCTGGCTCATCACCGGCCGGTACGCGCTCCGGACCGAGCGGCAGATGCGCGAGTTCGTCTACGGCGCGCTCGGGCGCTACGTGAGCCCGGACATCGCCGACCAGGTGTTCCGGAACGTGGCGCTGATGCGCCCGCAGCGGCGCGAGGTGACGCTCTGCTACGCCGACCTGGACGGATTCCGGCGCCTCCACCAGGTGCTCCCGCCCGAGGTGCTGGTCGACCTGCTCAACACCTACTTCGGTGAGCTCACGCACCTGGTCCGGCAGACCGGCGGCCACGTGGAGTACGTGGGCGACGCGCTGATCGCCTTCTGGGGTGCGCCGGTGCGGCTGGACCGGCACGCGCAGGTGGCCTGCCGCACGGCGCTGTCCATCCGGGCCGAGCTGGTCCGGCTCCGCCCCGAGTGGCTTCGGCGCTTCGGGGTGGAGGTGCAAGCGCGGATGGCCCTCCACTCGGGCGAGGTGGTGGCGGGCGACATGGGGAGCCCGCTCAAGTCGAACTACACGGTGCTCGGAGACCCGGTGGCGACGGCCGAGCGGCTGGAGCGGGCGAACCGGCTCTACGGCACCGATCTTCTGGTCTCGGCCGAGACCCAGCGCCGCGCGGGGAACGAGTTCACCTTCCGCGAGCTCGACGTGGTGACGGTGGGCGGGGGGCCACAGACCCTCTACGAGCTCGTCGGTCGCCGCAGTGAGGTGCCGCCAGGGCTGGTTCCCATCCTCCAGGGCTGGTCGGAGGCACTGGCCCAGGTGCGGCGGCGCGACTTCCGGGGGGCGCTCGCGTACTTCGCGCAGCACGCGGCCGTGGACCCGGTCTCGGCGCGCTGGGCCGAGCGGGTGCGTGGGTACATGGCCTCTCCGCCGCCAGCCGACTGGAACGGGCGGGGAGACCTGCGCCGTGGAGCCTGAGGGCTAGGGGCGCCCGGGGCCCGTTCCCCCGCCGGTGCCGCCCTGCGCGGGCTCCAGGACGACTCTCACCGCGCCGTTGGCGGCGAACTCGGGCGAGCCGGGAATGGGGCGCGTCGGGGCCTGGCTCGGCGGCCCGGTGCGGATCTGCTCCGCGGTGACCCCCTCGGCGACCAGGAACTCCCGCACGCGCTCGGCACGCTTGCCCGACAGGGCGAGCGCGCTCTTCCGTGAGCCGCGGCTCGGCGGCTGGGCCTCG
>Ga0335069_10000691_pt1 | contig 54985 bp, 43 predicted proteins | sample Lox_Sample_11_FD_206714 | JGI IMG/M metagenome (GOLD analysis project Ga0335069, IMG submission 206714) | Soil microbial communities from Loxahatchee National Wildlife Refuge, Florida, United States - Lox_Sample_1.1 | ecosystem: Environmental > Terrestrial > Soil > Wetlands | place: USA... | reverse complement strand
GGCCGCAGGCGTCCGCTGGTGACCAGCTCGTCCATCAGCCACAGCAGCTGCTGCGCGCGCCCGACGGCGAAGGCGGGGACGAGCAGCACCCCGCCCCGGGCGAAGGTGCGCCTGAGCACGCCCTCCAGCTGGTCGAGCAGGGGCACCGCGGCGTGGCTGCGGTTGCCGTACGTGCTCTCGACCACCACGTAGTCGGCGTCGCTGGCGGGATCGGGATCGCGGGCGAGCACCGTGTCGTAGCGCCCGACGTCGCCGCTGAACAGCAGCCGCGTGCCGCCCCCGCCGGCGGCGTCGCGCAGCACCACCTCCACCGAGGCGGCGCCCAGCAGGTGGCCGGCCTCGCGGTAGCGGAAGCGGAAGCAGGGCGAGACCTCGCGGGTCTCGCCGAGGGGCAGCATCTCGAACAGCTCGAGCGCGGCCTGCACGTCCTCGCGGTCGAACAGCGGCAGCGCCGGCTCGTGCTTGGTGAGCTTCTTGCGGTTGAGGTACTCCGCGTCCTCTTCCTGCAGGTGCGCGGCGTCGAGCAGCAGCACCTCCGCCAGCTCACGGGTGGCCGGGGTGCAGAAGATCCGGCCGCGGAAGCCCTGCTTGACCAGCCGCGGCACCCGACCCAGGTGGTCGAGGTGGGTGTGGGTGAGCACCAGCGCCTCGACCGCCGCCGGGTCGAAGGCAGGCTCGGCCCAGTTGCGCAGCCGCAGCGGCTTCTCGCCCTGGAAGAGGCCGCTGTCCACCAGCAGCCGCCGTCCGCCCGTCTCCAGCAGGTACTGCGAGCCGGTGACGGTCCGCGCCGCGCCCAGGAAGCTCAGCGTTGCCATGGCGGCCCAAGCATATCAGCGGCGCCGATGCCGGCCGGCGCGGTCGGGCTCAGCGGCGCAGCATCGCGCGCAGCACGGTCTGCAGGATGCCGCCGTTCGCGTAGTAGCGGATGTCGATGGGCGTGTCCAGGCGCGCGGTGACGGTGAAACCGAAGCGTGTCCCGTCCGGCCGCTCGCCCTCCACCCGCAGGTCCTGCCGGGGGAGAAGTCCCGCGGCCAGCCCGCGGATGCTGATCGTCTCCCGGCCGGTGAGCCCCAGAGCCTCGGCGCTCTCCCCGGCCTTGAACTGCAGCGGCAGGACGCCCATGCCCACCAGGTTCGAGCGGTGGATGCGCTCGTAGCTCTCCGCGATCACCGCCCGCACCCCCAGCAACAGCGTGCCCTTGGCCGCCCAGTCGCGGGAGGAGCCGCTGCCGTACTCCTTGCCCGCCACCACCACCAGCGGCGTCCCTTCGCTGCGGTAGCGCTCGGCCGCGTCGTAGATGTCCATGCGCTCGCCCGAGGGCAGGTGCACGGTGACGCCCCCCTCCACCCCGGGGACCATCGCGTTCTTGAGCCGGATGTTGGCGAAGGTGCCGCGCACCATCACCCGGTCGTTGCCCCGGCGTGAGCCGTAGGAGTTGAAGTCCTTCTTCTGCACCCCCTGCGCCTGCAGGTAGCGGCCGGCCGGGCTGCTCTGCGCGATGTCGCCGGCGGGCGAGATGTGGTCGGTGGTCACCGAATCGCCCAGCACGGCCAGCACCCGCGCGCCGACGAGGTCGCGCAGCGGTGGGGGCTCCAGCGTCAGGTCCCGGAAGAACGGCGGCTCCTGGATGTAGGTCGACGCCTCCCGGAAGGCGAAGAGGTCACCCTCGGGCACCGGGATGGCGTTCCAGGAGGGGTTGCCGTCGAAGACGTTGCCGTAGCTGGCGCGGAACATCTCGGCGCCGATCGTCGCCTCCAGCTGTGCGATCTCCGCCTGGGTGGGCCAGACGTCGGCGAGCCGCACCGCTCGTCCGTCTCCTCCCCTCCCCAGCGGCTCGCTGGCCAGGTCGATGTCCGTGGTGCCGGCCAGGGCGTAGGCGACGACCAGCGGAGGCGAGGCCAGGTAGTTGGCCTTGACGTCCGGGTTCACCCGTCCCTCGAAGTTGCGGTTGCCGGAGAGGACCGCCGCGGCGACCAGGCCGCCGTCGGCGATCGCCTGCGAGACCTCCGCCGGCAGCGGGCCCGAGTTGCCGATGCAGGTGGTGCAGCCGTAGCCGACCACGTGGAAGCCCAGGGCCTCGAGGTCGCCGAGCAGACCCGAGCGGCGCAGGTACTCGGTCACCACCTTCGAGCCCGGCGCCAGGCTGGTCTTGACGTACGGCGGCACGCTCAGCCCGCGGCGCACCGCGTTGCGGGCGAGAAGGCCCGCCCCCAGCATCACCGAGGGGTTCGAGGTGTTGGTGCAGCTGGTGATCGCCGCGATCACCACCGCCCCGTGGCCGAGCGCCGCCTTTCCCCCGCGAACGCTCACCGGGACCGAGGCCAGGAGGTCCTTCTCCGCCAGCCCGAAGCCGCGCTCCTTCACCGGGGCCAGCAGCGAACGGCGCAGCGACTCCTTCATCTGGGCGAGCGGCACCCGGTCCTGGGGCCGCTTGGGACCTGCCAGGCTCGGCACCACCGTGGAGAGGTCCAGCTCCAGCGTGTCGCTGAAGACGGGATCGGGAGCCGTCTCCTCGCGGAACAGCCCCTGCTCCTTGCAGTAGCGCTCCACCAGGTCCACCTCCGCTTCCCCGCGGCCGGTGCGGCGCAGGTAGGCGAGGGTGCCGGCGTCGACCGGGAAGAAGCCGCAGGTGGCGCCGTACTCGGGGGCCATGTTGGCCACGGTGGCGCGGTCGGCCAGGCTCATCTCCGCCAGGCCGGGACCGTAGAACTCCACGAACTTCTCGACCACGCCCTTCTGGCGCAGCATCTGGGTGGCCGTGAGCACCAGGTCGGTGGCGGTTGCGCCCTCGCGCAGGCGACCGACCACGCGGAAGCCGACCACCTGCGGCGTCACCATGTAGAGCGGCTGGCCCAGCATGGCGGCCTCCGCCTCGATGCCGCCCACCCCCCAGCCGAGGACACCGAGGCCGTTCACCATGGTGGTGTGCGAGTCGGTGCCGACCAGGGTGTCGGGGAGCGCGACGGCTTCGCCCGCCCCGTTCGCCCGCAGCAGGACGCTGCGGGCGAGATACTCGAGGTTCACCTGGTGCACGATGCCGGTGGCCGGCGGCACCACCCGGAAGTTGCGGAAGGCCTTCTGTCCCCAGCGCAGGAACTCGTAGCGCTCGCGATTGCGCTCGAACTCGAGGGCGGCGTTCCTCTCCAGCGCCTGCGGCGAGCCGAAGACGTCCACCTGCACCGAGTGGTCCACCACCAGGTCCACCGGCACCAGCGGGTTGATGCGCGCCGGGTCGTGGCCCAGCCGCTGAACCGCGGCGCGCATCGAAGCGAGGTCGACCACCGCCGGCACGCCGGTGAAGTCCTGCAGGATCACCCGCGCCGGCAGGAACGGCAGCTCCGTCTCCAACGGCCGCTCCGCCTTCCAGCCTGAAAGGCGCGCGAGGTCGTCGAAGGTGACCGCCTCGCCGTCCACCCCGCGCAGCACCGACTCGAGCAGAACGCGGATGGAGAAGGGAAGCCGCGACAGCCCCGGGCAGAGGCCCTCCCGCTCGAGCGCGCGCAGGCTGTAGACGACGACCGGGCCGTTGGCGGTGGCGAGCGTGGAGCGGGCGAACGAGCCGTCACTCTTCATCGGCGTGATCTCCTGGCTTCCAAGCCTACACCGCCCGGGCGCGGGTTCGAGACGGCGCGGCTCGCGGAGTCGTAGAAGCGCAGCTCCCGCTCGGCGGCGCGAGTGATGCCCACCCGCGGCCCCACCCCGACCACCTCCGGAGCGCGGCCCTCACGCAGCGTCAGCGGCGCGTGCGCCTCGAACAGGTGCCGTCCCGACAGGCGCGTGTCGATGCCGAGCGCGCGGCACAGGCGCCCGGGCCCGCTGCAGGCGAGCGGAGCCAGCCGGCTGCCGGGCAGCGGCTCGGCGGCGCGGATCAGCACGCAGCCAGGGAAGCCGCCGCGGTCGACGCTGAGGTTGAGGCAGCAGTGCATTCCGTAGACGAGGTAGACGTAGAGGGTCCCCGGCGGCCCGAACAGCGGCTCGGTCCGCGGCGTGCGGCCGGCGCGGGCGTGGGCGGCGGGGTCCTCCGGTCCCAGGTAGGCCTCGGTCTCCACGATACGGACCCGTTCGACGACACCGCGCCGACGGCGAACCAGCACCGTTCCCAGCAGGCCGCGGGCCGCCTCCACCGCGGGGCGCGAGAGCAGAGCCAGCAGTCGCGAGCGCTCGTCCGCCGGAGGGCGTTCGGTCGCGAGCACGCCCCAGTATGGTCCGCCTGCCCGCGAGCGGCGATCAGGCCTCGTCGAGCGGGCCGGCGTTCTCGTCGCGCCAGCGGACCCGCACGCTGATCGCGCGGGCCACGTACCACGACAGCACCACGACGGCCGCCGTCGGGAGCAGGGACAGGCTCAGGTACAGCGCACGCACGGTGCCTCCTCCGACCGCGGCCGGGCGTCCCGCAGTCGTCGCCCTCTTCCGGAGAAGCTGGGGTTTCCCCAACCATACCACGGCCGGCGGCCGGCGCAACAGCCTCCGAGTCGCGCCCTCCAACCGAAGGAGGGCGCGTCGCCCCGCTTCGAGGCGTTCAGCAGCGCCGCAGGGCTGCCGCAGGTTCGACCCGCGCCGCGCGGAATGCGGGGACGCCACCGGTCAGCAGGGCTGCGACCAGGGCGGTGGCCGCCGCGGCCGCGTAGCTCGGCCCATCGAGCGGGTCGACGCCGTACAGCACGGAAGTCAGCATCCGCGAGCCCACGACCGCGGCGGCCAGCCCCGCCGTAGCGCCGGCACAGGCGACCCGCAGGGTCCGACTGATCACCAAACCGACGATCTGGCGCCGGCCGGCTCCGAGCGCCTGGCGCACGGCAAGCTCGCGCGCCCGTCGACTCACCCAGGCCGCCGTGCTGGCGGAGAGACCGGTCACCGCCAAGACCAGCCCGAGGACGGAGAAGCCGACCGCCCATTCTGTCCTCGCCCTGGACTCGGCCGTGCTGTCGGCCAGCGCTTGCGCCATGGTTCGTGCCTGCGAGACGACGATGGTGGGGTCCAGTTCGCGGACGGCACGGCGAACCGCGGGCGCGAGCCGTCCCGCATTGTGTCCGTGGACCACCACGAACGCCCGCCGGCCGGGTGCCTGCGCCTGCGGCAGGTACACGTCATCGTCGAGTCGTCCCGTCAGCGGCCCGCGGTGGCGCACGTCGGAGACGATGCCGGCGACCGTTCGACGGCCGCCGTCGACCCGGAGCGCCCGCCCGATCGGGTCTCCCCCGGCCCACTCGCGGCGCGCCAGCGACTCGCTGACGACCGCCACCGGCTCCGATTGGGCAGTGTCGTACGGGCCCAGCAGGCGGCCGCGCCGGAGGCTGATGCCCAGCGCGGCGAAGTAGCCGGGGGTCACCGCGTGAACGAGCGCGCGGAGCAGACGTGGATCCGCCGGCTGCTCGCGGCCGTCGCGAAGCACGGGCAGGCCGTTGTAGTCGCCGCTCAACGGCGGACACTCGCCGACGCCCGCGGAGATGACGCCGGGCAGCCGCTCGACGCGTGAGGTCAAGCCGTCGTAGAAGGCGGCCACGGCCGCCAGTCGCCGCTCCTCCGGCAGGACCAGCCTCATCGTGAGCAGGTCCTCTGTACGGTAGCCGAGCGGCATCGTCTGCAGGTGGGTCAGGCTGCGCAGCAGCAGGCCGCAGAGGACGAGCAGCGTGGCTGCAGCGGCCACCTCACCGGCGACCAGCACGTCGAGCAGGCGACTTCGCCGTCCGCCGGCGGAGGGCGCCTCGTCCTTCAGGATCTCGGAGGGCATGACCGCGGTCGCGCGCAGGGCCGGGAGGATGGCGCCCACCGCACCGAGCAGGAGGCCGAGGGCGACCGCGAAGACGACCGAGCGGCCGTCGATCATCATCAGGGACGGCAGGTCGAGGTACGCGGGGACGAGCCGCGCGGCGGCACGACGCATCGTATAGGCGAGGGGCAAGGCCGCCGCCGCGCCGAGCACGGACAGCAGCACGCTCTCGGCGACCACGGCGCGTACCGCCTGGAGCCGGGAGGCACCCAACGCCACCCGGATCGCCAGCTCGCGGGAGCGGGGGAGGACACGAGCGAGCAGCAGGCTGGCGAGGTTGGCCCCGCAGACACCCAGAACCAGCAGGGCTGCCACGAAGGCGAGCTGCGCGTTGCGGACCGTCGAAGGGTCGGCCATGTCCGCCGCCTGCGACAGGGGGGCGAGCCGGTAGGTCCAGCTGCCGTTGGTGGCCGGGTACTCACGAGCGAGACGGCTGGCGACGGTGGCGAGCTGTGCCCGAGCCGCTTCGAGCGTCCCTCCGTCCGCCAGCCGCGCGAAGGTCGCATGCCGGCGCGCGTCGCGCGCCGTCGCTTCCAGCGTGAACGGCGCGAAGGCGGCCACGATGGAGCCGTAGTTGAAGTGGAAGCCGCGCGGCATGACGCCCACCACGACGCGTCGACGGCCGTCGAGGAGCACGGTCCGGCCGAGGACGTCCGGCCGCTGGCCGAACCAGCGCTGCCAGCTGAGGTAGCTGAGGACGACCGCGCCATCACGTCCTGTCACCTCTTCCGCCGGCGAGAGCCAGCGTCCCAGGGCGGGGGGGACGCCGAGCATCGGGAAGAACGAGGCGGTGACACGGCCGAGCGCGACTTCCTGCGGGCCGTCCGACAGATCCTGGCCGTCGAGCTGTGCGAGCTGGACCGGCTCCGAGACCGCGAGCAGGGCCGTCGAGGAGAACGCCGCGACGTCGCGTGACCAGTCGAGGTAGTTGCCGTAGCTCGAGCCGCTGAAGCCCTGGGTGCGGTGCCATTCCTCGACGACCACCAGCCGGGCGGGATCGTGGTACGGAAGGGGGCGGAGCACGAGGACGTTCAGCACCGAGAACACCGCCGTGGCGAGCGCGATGCCGAGCGTGACGACGAGAAATGCCAGCGCCGTCAGCCCGGGCTCACGGGACAGGCGACGGAGCGCCAGACGCAGGCCGCTCGCCAGACCGTCCACGGCGCGCCGGTGAGGCGGCCTAGGGCGATGTCTCAGAGGGCCGCGAGGAGCAGGTTGGCTGGGAGACAGGGATTCGAACCCCGATTCCATGGTCCAGAGCCATGTGTCCTACCGTTGGACGATCTCCCAACGTGGACGGCCATGGTAGTCAAACGACCCCGGGATTTCAAACGCCGGAGGCCGGGGCGATCCCTATAATGCGCCGATGCTGAAGGGCACGGCGCGGGAGGCGGCGGCCGAATTCCTCGGGACCCTGGTGCTGATCGTCTTCGGGACCGGCGTGGTCGCGCAGGTCACGCTCAGCCGTGGCAGCACCGGGATGCCGCTCTCCATCCACCTCGCCTGGGGGCTCGCCGTCACCATGGGGATCTACGTCTCGGCCGGCGTCTCCGGGGCGCACCTCAACCCCGCCGTCACCCTGGCCTTCGCCACCCTGCGTGGCTTCTCCTGGCGCAAGGTCCCGGCCTACGTGGCGGCACAGCTCTCGGGCGCCTTCTGCGGCGCCGCGCTCACCTTCCTCACCTACCGCGAGGCGCTCGACGCGTTCGACGGCGGCACCCGCCGCGTCACCGGGGAGGGCGCCACCGCCGGGATCTTCGCCACCTACCCGCAGCCGTTCCTCTCGGCGGTGCCGGGCGGTCTCGTCGACCAGGTGGTCGGCACGGCGCTGCTGCTGCTCGGCATCTTCGCGGTCTCCGACCGCCGCAACGCCGGCACCGTCACCGGCGGGCCGCTGGTGGTCGGCGCGCTGGTGGCGCTGATCGGGATGAGCTTCGGCTTCAACGCCGGCTACGCCATCAACCCGGCGCGCGACCTGGGGCCGCGCCTGTTCACCGCGGCCTTCGGCTGGGGCGCGGCGGTCTTCCGCGCCGGCGGCGGCTGGTGGTGGGTGCCGATCGTCGGTCCGGCCATCGGCGCCGTGCTCGGCGGGGCGGCCTACGACGGGCTGGTCGCCCGGCACCATCCGCCCGCCCGGCCCTGACGTGCTGGGGCTCGTCCTCGCCGCGATCGCGCAGGCCGGCTCGCCCGCCGCCTCGCCCGTTCCCACGAACGCGCGCCAGATGGTGCTGGCCATCGCCGCCGGCTGGGACGCCACCTCGGCGACCCTGCGCGCCTACGAACGGCCGTCGGCGGACGCGCGCTGGCGTGAGGTCGGGCCGGCCTTCCCTGCCTCGCTCGGCCGCAGCGGTCTCGCCTGGGGACGCGGCCTTCAGCCGGCGGGCCTGCCGGGCCCGCAGAAGCGGGAGGGCGATGGGCGCTCGCCTGCCGGCGTCTTCGACCTGCGCCTCGTGACCGGCTACGCGGAGGCGCCACCACCGGGCAGCCGGCTGCCCTACCGCCCGGCCGGTGCCAGCCTCCTCTGCGTCGACGACCCGCGCTCGCCTCACTACAACTCGCTGGTCGACGCCCGGGCTGTGCCCCGGGACTGGTCCTCGGCCGAGGAGATGCGGCGCGACGATGCCCTCTACCGGTACGTGGTCTGGGTCGGCCACAACGACCGTCCGGTCGAGCCCGGCGGCGGCAGCTGCATCTTCCTGCACCTGCGCGCGAGCCCCCAGGCGGTCACCGCCGGCTGCACGGCCTTCGAGCTGCCGGCGATGCAGCGGCTGCTGCGCTGGCTCGATCCCGCGGCGCGGCCGGTGCTGGTGCAGCTGCCCGAATCCGAGCGACGAGCCCGAGGCGTCGGCTGGGGGCTTCCGGATCAGGGACGGGCGGCGGAGAGGTAGAGCGCGTTCAGCAGGACGGGGTAGGCGACCCGGCTCTGCGCCCGGTACTGGGCGCGGAAGCCGACCAGCACCACCCGCCCGCGCCCGAGCGGCGCCTCCACGAGCGCAGCGCGACCGCGCAGGCGCGAGCCTCCCACCAGGAGCCCCGACAGCAGCGGCTGCTCTGCCTCGTAGCGCACGAGCACGTTTCCGGCCTTCGCCTCGAACGCGGGCGAGCCCTCGAACCACACCGGCAGCGGATCGGGCAGGCCGGTGGTCAGCGGGGAGGAGCCCTCGACGCGTGCCTCCAGGATCGAGCCGGGGCAGAAGACCCCCGAGTCCGCGCCGCCCGCGAGCGCGTTCGTCACGGGCAGGCGGAGCGCTTCGATCGCGAAGTCGCAGGCGGCGTCGAGGGAGACGAGCGTGCCGCCGTCCTCGACGAACGACCGCAGGGCAGAAGCCCCCTCGTCCCCCAGCCCGCCCGTGTACGAAGGCGGCATCGACCCGGGCCGGTACCCCTCGCGCAGCGCGCGCGAGGGCTGGGACGGCAGCACGATCGCGTCGAAGTGCCGTCGCAGGCCGCCGGCGCGGACGTCGGCGTCGTGCAGCGTCTGGTAGCCGACGTTCGTCTCCCGTTCGAACACGTACCGCGTCCAGCCCTCGTCGATCGCGGCCAGCCACGAGCGATAGAGGCCCACCCGCGGCCGGGCGAGCCGCAGCGAGCGCGGGTCCGCGCGGACGGAGCGGGCCAGGAGGCCCAGCGGGTGGACCACGTCCTGCAGCGCGCGGCGGTCGGCCGACGGCACCAGCAGCGTGCCGGCGGGGAAGCGGCGACCCGCCTCCGCGAAGTCGTCGAGCGCCCAGCGCACCCGGACACCGCGAGCCAGCAGGGCGCCGAGCGCCGCCAGCTCACCGCTGGTGTGACCGAGCGCGTAGCGCGGACCGGTGCCCTCGACACCGTCGGGCGCCTCCGTGGCCGTGCGCGTTGCCAGGTCGGCCGGGAACGGGACGGCGACCGACTCGACCTCCACCCCCAGCAGCAGCGGCAGCGTGTGCGCGGTGACGTCGTACGGTCTCGCGGGCGCGCCGCCGGGCGTCGCCGGCAGGTCCGGGTAACGCTGGCGCTCGAGCAGCGCCTTGGCGAACCCGCCGGCCGGCTGGGCCAGCCGCACCACGGACGACCCCGCCTGCTGGCGGCGGCCGTCCGCCACGAAGTCGGCGCGCGCCGTCTCCACCACCACCTCGCCGTCGCGCAGCACCTGCAGCAAGCGCCTGGTGGCCAGCGGGTCTCGCTGGCGCGCGGGGATCACGAACGCGAAGGGGGCCGTACGCGCGCAGGCGCGGCGGTTCGCCTCGAGGGCGGTGCGCAGCCAGTGCTCGCGGTGGCGCGCCGCGTGGTCGAGGACGGCGAGCGAGACCTGCACCTGGGTGCCGACGACGTCGGCCAGCGACCAGCGGCCGCCGGGCCAGGGCAGAGGGAAGCGCGCGGAGGCCCGCCGCGGGTCGAAGCCGGCGTCGGCCTCGAGCGCGTCGGCGGGAACGAAGACCGGGGTCGCCAGCCGGGCGGAGGCGGTCTCGGAGAGGATCCGCACGCCGCCGTGCGTGTGCACGTAGGCGCGGGCGGGCGTCCAGGCGTCGTAGAGCGCGCCGGTGAGGACGCCGGTGCGGCCGAGTGTCGCCAGCCGCGAGGCGACGTGCGCGCCCAGCGCGTTCACCGCGGCGACCAGCGTCCCGTCGACGTTGGGCTCCCAGGGGTCGACGTAGGGCGGCACGAACAGCCGCGCCCCCCGCTGTCCCATCTGGTGCACGTCGTGGACGATCTGCGGGTGCCAGCGGTGGTAGACGCTCTCCAGCACCAGCCGGGTCTCCTGCTGGCTGAACAGGTACCAGTCGCGGTTGTTGTCGTGCCCGACGTAGGGGTGGTAGAGCTGCGGCGGCGCCGTGCCCTCGAAGGCGGTGCCGAGCTGCTGCCGGTACCAGCGTGCGACCAGCTCGGTGCCGTCGGGGTTCTGCGAGGGGACGGCCAGTAGCACCGTCTGTTCCAGGACGGCGCGGGTCTCGGGGTCGTCCGCCGAAGCCAGGCGGTGCAGCAGCCGCAGCGCGGCGAGGGTGCCGCCGACCTCGGTCGAGTGGATGGAGAAGGTCATCGCCACCACGACCTTTCCGGTCTCGAGCAGCCGAGCCTCCTCCTCCGCCGACAGGGTGCGTGGGTCCCACAGCCGCGCGCTCGCCTGCCGGATCGCCTCGAGGCGCGCCTGGTTCTCCGGCGAGGTGACGGTGACCAGCAGGAAGGGCCGGCCCTCCGTCGTCCGTCCGACCTCCTCCAGCCGCAGGCGGGGCGAGGCGGCGGCCAGGGCGGTGAGGTAGTCGACGACCTGCCCCCAGTCGGGGAGACGGCGATCCTCGCCAGGCACGAAGCCGAGGACGTTCTCCGGGGCGGGGACGGCGCGCGCTTCCGACCGCGACGCCGTCGGCGCGAGCAGCAGCGCCGCGAAGAACGCCGCCGCGACCGTGGCGGCGGCCGGCCGGCGCCGGCCCCTCAGGGCGCGGTCACCAGCGCCTGCAGCTTGCCGGCGAGGTCCTCGTAGGTCGTGGTCCCGCTCTGGCGCGAGACCTCCTGGCCCTTGCGGAAGAAGACGAAGGTCGGCACCCGGCTGACGCCGTAGCGGCTGACGAGCGCGGTCTGCACCTGCACGTCCACGGTGCCGACGAGGGCGCGGCCCTGGAAGTCGGCGGCCAGCTGCGTGACGATGGGAACCATCGCCTGGCAGTACGGTCAGGTGGGCAGCTGGAACTCGACCAGGACCGGGCGGGTGGAGCTCAGCACCAGCGTGTCGAAGTTGCCCGGGTCGAGCACCACCGGCGTGCCGGCGGCCGGCGTCGGCGTGGGCGTGGCGGCCGGGCTGGGGCCGGTGGCGCTGCCGCCGCAGCCGGCGCAGAGCAGCACCGCCAGGATCGCCAGCGCGGCCCCTCGCCTCACCGTCGGCACGAGCGGGAGACTAGCACGAGCGGTGGAGGGGACCTCGCCCGGGCGGGCCGCTCCCCTATCATGGGCGGGTGAGGACGCAGGAGCCGGCCCTGCCCTTTGCAGAGGCGGTGCGCGAGTGGTTCGCCGAGACCTTCGCCGAGCCGACGCGCGCGCAGCGGCTGGGCTGGCAGGCGATCGCCCGCGGCGAGAGCGCGCTGGTCTTCGCCCCCACCGGCTCGGGCAAGACGCTGGCCGCCTTCCTGGCGGCGATCGACAGGGTGATGTTCCAGCCCCCGCCCGACGAGAAGGACCGCTGCCGCGTGCTCTACGTCTCGCCGCTGAAGGCGCTGGCCGTCGACGTGGAGCGCAACCTGCGAACGCCGCTCCACGGCATCGCCCGCGTCGCCGCCCGCCGCGGCGAGCCGGTCCACCTGCCGGAGCTGGCGGTGCGCACCGGGGACACCCCGCAGGCCGAGCGGGCGGCCATGCAGCGCCGCCCGCCCGACATCCTGATCACCACCCCCGAGTCGCTGTTCCTGCTGCTCACCTCGCGCGCCCGCGCCATGCTGCAGACCGTCGACACCGTCATCGTCGACGAGATCCACGCGCTCGTGGGCAGCAAGCGGGGGGCGCACCTGGCGCTGTCGCTGGAGCGCCTGGCCGAGACGGCCCGCCGGCCGCCACAGCGGATCGGCCTCTCGGCCACGCAGCGGCCGCTCCAGGAGGTGGCCCGCTTCCTCGGCGGCGGAGAGGGCGTGCGGACCTGGAGGCCGCGGCCGGTCACCATCGTGGACGCGGGCGCTGCGAAGAAGTTCGACCTGCGGGTGGAGGTCCCGGTCGAGGACCTGTCGCGCTTGGGCGAGGCCGCCTCCGCCGGGGGCGGTGAGGAGGGCCCGGCCGGCCTGCAGCGGCGCTCGATCTGGCCGGCCATCCACCCGCGGCTGCTCGAGCTGGTGCGCGCGCACCGCTCGACCATCCTCTTCGTCAACAGCCGGCGCCTGGCGGAGCGGCTGGCGGCGGCCCTCAACGAGCTGGCCGGCGAGGAGGTCGCCCGCGCCCACCACGGCTCGATCGCCCGCGAGCAGCGGCTGATCATCGAGGAGGCGCTCAAGACGGGGCGGCTGCCGGCTCTCGTCGCCACCTCCACGCTGGAGCTGGGCATCGACATGGGCGCCGTCGACCTGGTGGTGCAGATCGAGACGCCGACCTCCGTCGCCAGCGGCATGCAGCGGATCGGCCGCGCCAGCCACCAGGTGGACGCCGTCTCCCGCGGGGTGATCTTCCCCAAGTACCGGGGTGACCTGCTGGCGAGCGCCGCCATCACCCGCGCCATGCGCGAGGGTGCGGTCGAGCCGACGCGGATCCCCCGAAACCCGCTCGACGTGCTGGCGCAGCAGCTGGTGGCGACGGCCGCGGTCGGCGAGCGGCCGGTCGACGCCCTCTTCGCCCTGGTGCGCCGCGCCGCTCCCTTCTCCACGCTGCCGCGCGCGCAGTTCGAGGGTGTGCTCGACATGCTCGCCGGCCGCTATCCCTCGGACGAGTTCGCCGAGCTGCGGCCGCGCCTCGTCTGGGACCGCCTGCGGGGTACGGTGCGCGCCCGCGAGGGGGCGCTCAAGCTGGTGGTCACCAACGCCGGCACCATCCCCGACCGCGGGCTCTACGGCGTGTTCCTCGCCGACGGCGAGGGCGGCGGCCGCCGGGTGGGCGAGCTGGACGAGGAGATGGTGTTCGAGAGCCGGGTGGGCGAGGTGTTCGTGCTGGGCGCCACCAGCTGGCGCATCGCCGAGATCACCCGCGACCGCGTGCTGGTGCTGCCGGCCCCCGGCGAGCCGGGCAAGATGCCGTTCTGGAAGGCGGACCGGGGCGCGCGCCCGCTGGAGCTCGGCGAGAGGATCGGCCGGCTGACCCGCGAGATCGCGGCCATGCCGGAAGCGGCCGCCGAGAAGCGCCTCCGTGAGCAGCACGACCTCGACCCGCTGGCCGCCAAAAACCTGGTGGCGTACCTGAAGGAGCAGCACGAGGCGACGGGTGCTCTGCCCGACGACCGCACGCTCGTCCTCGAGCGCACGCGCGACGAGATGGGCGACTGGCGGCTGTGTCTGCTCTCGCCGTGGGGCGGGCGCGTCCACGCCCCCTGGACGATCGCGCTCGAGGCCAAGCTGCGCCGCGACGGCGAGGGCGAGGTGGAGACCGTCTGGACCGACGACGGCATCGTGGTGCGGCTGCCCGAGCGCGAGCGACCGCCGGAGGCCGCCGACCTGCTGCCCGACCCGGAGGAGATCGAGGAGCTGCTGCGCGGCGAGCTGGGCAGCACCAGCCTCTTCGCGGCGCGCTTCCGCGAAGCGGCCGGCCGGGCGCTGCTCCTGCCGCGGCGCCGGCCCGGGCAGAGGACGCCGCTGTGGATGCAGAGGAAGCGCGCCCACGACCTGCTGCAGGTGGCCGCGCGCCACGGCTCGTTCCCCATCGTGCTCGAGGCCTACCGCGAGTGCCTGCAGGACGTCTTCGACCTGCCGGGGCTCCTCGAGCTGGCCCGGCGGGTCGAGCGGCGCGAGCTGCGCCTGGTGACCGTCGACACCCAGGCCCCCTCGCCCTTCTCGGCCTCGCTCCTCTTCGGCTACGTCGCCAACTACCTCTACGAGGGCGACGCGCCCCTCGCCGAGCGCCGTGCGCAGGCGCTCTCCGTCGACCAGGCGCAGCTGCGCGAGCTGCTGGGCGAATCGGAGCTGCGGGAGCTCCTCGACCGCGGCCTCATGGCCGAGCTGGAGCTGCAGCTGCAGGGCCTCTCGGGCGCGCACCGGGCGCACGGCCCGGACCGCGTCCACGATCTGCTGCTGCGCCTCGGCGACCTCGCGCGCGAGGAGCTGCAGGTGCGCATCGATCCCGGCGACGGCGAACCGGCCACCCGGACCGAGGAGTGGCTGCAGGGGCTCGTCCGGGAACGCCGGGTGATCACGGTGCGTGTGGCGGGCGACGAGCGCTACGCGGCTGCAGAGGATGCCGGGCGGCTCCGCGACGCCCTCGGCGTCGCCCTCCCGCCGGGGCTGCCGCTCGCCTACCTGGAGCCTGTCCCCCACGCCCTGCGCGAGCTGGTGTCCCGCCACGCGCGGACGCACGGCCCCTTCACCGCCTCGGAGGTGGCGAGGCGCTGGGGCGTCGGGGAGGCGGCCGTCCTCTCGGCCCTCGAGGAGCTGCTGCGGGCCGGGCGCGTCCTGGAGGGCGGGTTCCGACCCGGGGGCAGCGGGCGGGAGTGGTGCGCTCCCGAGGTCCTCGCCACGCTGCGCCGGCGCTCGCTCGCGGCCCTGCGACGGCAGGTCGAGCCGGCCGAACCCGAGGCGCTCGCCCGCGTCCTGCTCGACTGGCAGGGAGTCGCCACCCGCGCCTCCGCCCCCCTGGTGCGCGGCGGGGCCGACGCGCTCCTCGACGTCGTCGAGCAGCTGCAGGGCGCCGCCCTGCCGGCCTCGGTCCTCGAGCGCGACCTGCTCCCGGCCCGGCTGCCGGCGTACCGGTCCGAGGACCTCGACACGCTGTGCGCCGCCGGCGAGGTGGTGTGGGTGGGCCTCGGTGCGCTCGGCGACCGCGACGGGCGGCTCGCGCTGTTCCTCACCGACGACCTGCCGTTGCTCCTGCCCCCGCCGCCCGAGCCGCCCGCGGGCGCCCTGCACCAGGCGATCCGCGAGCACCTCCTCCGTCACGGGGCGTCGTTCTTCGGCGAGCTGCTCGAGGCCGCCGGCGGCGGCCTCGCCCAGCCGGTGGTGGACGCGCTGTGGGACCTGGCCTGGGCCGGGGAGGTGACCAGCGACACCCCGGGAGCGCTGCGGGCGTTCCTCGCCGCCCGTGTCGTCCGCGACGAGCGCCGCGGTCGCCTCTCGAGTTTCCGCTCGCGACGCCAGGTGCCGCCCTCCGCGGTCGGCCGCTGGAGCCGCGTCTCGCGCCCGCGGCGGGCGGTCACCCCCACCGAGCGGGCGAAGGCGCTCGCCGAGCAGCTGCTCGCCCGCCACGGCGTGCTGACGCGCGGCGCGGTGGCGTTCGAGGCGGTGGCGGGCGGCCTTTCGGTCCTCTACCCGGTGCTGCGGGCGCTGGAGGAGGCCGGGCGCGTGAGACGCGGCTACTTCGTGTCCGGCCTGGGTGGCCTGCAGTTCGCGCAGCCGGGCGCCCTCGACCAGCTCCGCGCCCGACGAGAGCCCGACCCGGAGACGCCGACGGCGGTCGTGCTGGCGTCCGCGGATCCAGCCAACCCCTACGGCGCAGCCCTGGCCTGGCCGAGCACGGACGACGTCCGGCTGCAGCGCGCCGCCGGCAGCCACGTGGTGCTGTTCGACGGGGCGCTGGTCGCCTTCGTCTCGCGCGCGGGGCGCGAGGTGGCCCCGCTGCTGCCGGCCGACGAGCCGCAGCGCTCGCGCGCCGGCGCCGCGGCCGCCCAGGCGCTGCGCACCTGGTGCGAGCGGCGCGGACGTCCGGGCCTGGGATGGGCCCCCGAGGGGGCCGCCCTCGCCGCCGGGCCGCTCGCTCCCTTCCTGGTGCAGGCCGGCTTCGTCCGCTCCGGACCCGGCTTCCGCCTCGCCCAGGTGCAGCCGTCCGGCGTCAGCGACCCGCCGGAGGTCGAGGTCTAGCTATATCATTCGTTGATATAGCAGGGCCGGGTCCTCAGGCCCGCACCAGGGAGGCGCCCCAGGTCATGCCGGCGCCGAAGGCGACCATCAGCACCAGGTCCCCCGGCTGCAGCCGCCCGTCGCGCACGCACTCGTCCCACAGCAGCGGGATGGTGGCGGCGGTGGTGTTGCCGTACTTGTGGATGTTGTGGGGCACCTGCTCCTCGCGCAGCCCCAGCACCTTGGCGCAGTGCTCGTTGATGCGCTTGTTGGCCTGGTGCATCAGCACCAGCTTGAGCTGGTCCGGGCGCACGCCGTTCTTCTCCAGCACCGAGCGGGCGACCTCGACCATGCAGGTGGTGGCCATCTTGAAGACGTGCCGCCCGTCCATCACCGGGATGTGGTCGCCGCGGCGGAACTGCTCCGGGTCGGTGTAGGGCCGGTGCTTGAAGCCGGTGCCGGGGACGTAGAGCTTCTGGTAGTCGGCGCCCGAGCCGTGCAGTTCGTGGTCGATGACGCCGCGCCCGCCGTCCTCGCCCGCGCGCAGCACCACCGCCGCGCCGGCGTCGCCGAAGAGCACCACCAGGTGGCGGAAGCGCGAGTTCCAGTCCCACTCCTCCTTGGTGGGGGGAACCTGCGACTGGCCGGTGGCGTAGGCGAAGTTCTCGCGGGTCCAGGGCATGAAGCCGATGTGGACCTCGGCGCCCACCAGCAGCACCGTGCGCGCCATGCCGGCGCGGATCTGGGCGTCGGCCAGCTGCAGGCCGTAGAGGAAGCCGGAGCACTGCTGGCGGATGTCGAAGCAGGGCACCGGGGGCAGGCCCAGCTTGGCCTGGAGCAGGGTGCCGCAGCCGGGGAAGTAGTGGTCGGGGGTCATGGTGGCGAAGATCACCATGTCCACCTCGTCGCCGGCCACGCCCGACGCCTCCAGGGCCTTGCGGGCGGCGGCTGTGCCCAGGTCGGAGGTGGCGATCTCCGGGGTGGCGAAGTGCCGCGCCTCCACCCCGCTGCGCTCCCGGATCCAGTCGTCGCTGGTGTCGAGGATCTTCGACATCTGCTCGTTGCTGACCCGGATGGGCGCGATCTCGCTGCCGCTGCCGACCACCAACGCCCGCGCCATCCTCGTCCTCCCGCCCGTGCGCCGCCTCACACCGCAGCCGGGGCACCGCTAGGATACCCTCCCCCCGCGCGGGGGCACCTTGCGGGAGGCCCCCGGGGGTGCACAATGGTGCCACCGCGATGCTGACCGACGTCGCCCGAACGCCGATTGCCGAGACCATCCGCCGGCTCTCCGCCGAGCGTCGCAGCGGGGACCTGCAGGTCCGCTCCGGCAAGGTCGCCAAGATCGTCTTCTTCGACCACGGGCGGCTGGTCTTCGCGGCCAGCAACCTGCGCCGCGACCGGCTGGGCGAGGCCCTGGTCGCCGACGGCCGCATCACCCACGACGACTTCCAGAAGGTCTCCGCCCTGATGGCCGTCGACCGCGGCCGCCGCTTCGGGGAGGCGCTGGTGCAGGCCGGCGTCATGGATCGCTACGAGGTGGGCACGGCGGTGTCGCGGCAGGTGCGGAGGATCGCCCTGTCTCTCTTCGAGATGGCGGACGGCGCCGCCGCCTTCGAGGAGCGCAGCTGCACCATCCCCCTCGAGTACATGGTGAGCCTCTCGGTCCACCGCCTGCTCTACGACGGCATCCGCCAGATGAAGAGCGAGGAGCTGGTGCTGGCCGGGCTGGGCCCGCTCGACCGCTGCGTGGTGCTGGCCGAGGTGCCGCCCTTTCCCTACGAGCCCAAGGGCCGTCCCGCCGAGGAGCTGGAGATCCTGGCCCTCGCCCGCCAGCGCGTCACCGTCCGCCGCCTGGCCTGGGGCCCGGCCGGCCTGACCCTCCCCCGGCTGCGGGCGACCTATGCCCTCCTCGGCGCCGGCATCCTGCGCGAGGCCGACGCCGCCGCCCAGGTGCCGCAGCCGGTGCTGCAGACCGACACCGGCATGTTCCTGCTCTCCGCCCTGCAGAGCCGGCCGGATCCCTCGCTGCGCGAGGCGATCAAGCGCGAGGTGCAGCAGGAGCTGGCGCACTCGGCGCGCCTCGACCGCGAGGGCTGGCTCAAGCTCACCCGCTCCGCCCCCCGCAGCGCGCTCATCCGTGCGCTCGAGGAGAAGATGGAGCGCTACCACGCGCTGCGCGACGGCGTCCTGGGCGAGGACCCGCTGCGCCGCGACATCGAGGTGATCCTGGGCCGGGCCGCCTCGGCGCTGCGCCGCGCGCGGCTGGCCCCCGAGGACGCGAGCGCCGACGCCGTGCTGGCCCGGCACGCCGCCGAGGCCGCCGAGGCCTTGCGCCAGGCGGCCCCGCCCACGCCGCCGGCCCGGCCCCATCCCGCCGGCTTCGAGATGCAGCCCGACTCCGCCGCGGGCGGCCCGGCCTCGCCGCCGCCGATCGACCCGGAGCCGGCCGCCGCCGAGAGCCCTCAGGCGGTCCGGCCGGCCACGCAGCCGCCGCTCAAGACGGCGGGGCCCGACGTCTCGCAGCCGATCGTGGCCGCCGGCTCCACCGCCTTCGAGGGCCAGGCCCAGATCGAGCACCTGCTGATGGAGGGCGAGGTGCGCATGACGGTGGGCGACTATGCCAACGCGGTGAAGGTCTACGAGAAGCTGGCGGACGTCGCGCCGCGGGTGGCAGCCTTCCGCATCCGCCTGGCGACCGCCATGGCCTGCTACCCGCCGGCCGCCAAGCTGGCCGAGCGCGAGTTCTACGACGCCGCACGGCTCGAGCCCAACAACGCCGAGATCCACTTCCAGTGGGCGCTCTACTACAAGATGATGAAGGTGAAGAGCCGGGCGGTGGCCGAGCTGCGAACGGCGGTCCGCCTCAACCCGCGCCACCAGGGCGCCCGCCGCGAGCTGGAGGCCCTGTCGCCGCGCGACTCGGCGCTCACCTCCTTCAAGAAGCTGTTCCGTTAGGGCGGCCGGCGCCGCCTCCCGGCGCTACCAGGGGCGCGTGAAGAACTCGTAGACGGTCAGCACCGAGAGGAAGAGCAGCGCCAGCTGCGCCTCGTGGGGGTAGCGGTGCTTCGCGGTGCGCCACAGCCAGGCGGCCGCCAGCATCACCGGCACCATCCCCGCCACCACCAGCAGCGCCCCTGCGAAGCCCAGCCGCCCGGCCAGCCGCAGCAGCGGCGAGCCGCCGAAGACGCCGCCGAACAGCAGGTGCAGGTGCAGCACGTAGACGAGCAGCGTCTCGTGGCCGAGCAGGGCGAGAGACGGGATGCCCGGCAGGCGCAGCCTCGCGGCGATCTCCACCAACCGCAGCAGCAGCAGCAGCGCGCCCAGCCGCACCACGGCGTAGGCGGGGGAAGGGCCGGACCAGTAGTCGATCCGCCCCTGCAGCGCCCCCGCCAGCAGCGCGCCCCCGGCCAGCAGCAGCGAGCCCGCCACCAGCACCCGGCGGTGGCGCAGGTCGGGGTCCACGCGCCCCAGCGTCGCGCCGGCCAGGGTCCCGGCCAGCACGAAGGCGGAGAAGGGGAACACCGGGAAGCGCGAGCCGGTGCTGTCGTCGAGGTAGGCCCCGACCGGGGAGGGCAGCCGTGCGCCGAGGTGCGACGACCACACGAGCGGCGAGACGGCCACGATCACCACCGCGATCGCCGCCGCCACCCGGGTCCAGTGGCGGCCGGCCAGCCAGCGCAGGGCGATGACGGCGAGCTGGGTCACCGCGATCACCTGCAGCGCGTCGCAGGCGAAGAGGTTCGCCCGCTCCGCAGGTGTGGCGGCCGCCCGGATCTTCCAGAACGAGAGGTACGGCAGGTGCAGGAAGTAGCCGGTCGCCAGCACGAACAGCACCCGGCGCGTCCGGCGCAGGCTGGCCCGCCAGGACAGGGGCAGCCGCGGCAGCCCGGCGACGAACCCGGAGGCGAAGAGGAACCCGGGCGCCGTCGAGCCGTGGAACATCTTCTGGAAGACGTACCAGGGCGCGCCCAGCGCCTCGGGCGTGAGCAGCGCGTCCATGACGTGGCCCTGCACCATCACCAGGGCCATCAGCCCGCGGAAGGCGTCGATGTAGATCTCGCGGTTCTGCGACCCGCGCGCCGCCGGATGCGCGGAGTCCGGCGGGCTCACTTCAGACCCAGCCCGGCAGCCATCGCCACAGGCCGCCGCCCAGGACCGGCACCCGGAAGGACCACAGCGCGGTCGGCACCGGCATCGCGGTGAGGAACGGGAGGAAGTGCAGGAACAGCAGGGCGACTGCCGCCAGGTAGGCGAGGGCCAGGCCTCGCTGCCGCCCGTCCCAGGAGCGGTCGACGAGCAGCGCCAGCGCGAGGCAGGCGTAGGGGATCGCCTCGAACAGGTAGTGGCTGAAGTTGAGCTTGCGGGGGGAGAAGGCCCACAGGCCCCACAGCACGAGGAACCCGGCTCCGCAGAACACCCGGCGCGGGTCGCGGCCGCGCACTCCGGTCACCACTGCCCAGGCGCTGATCGGCACCGACGCCCACCAGATGAGCGGGTTTCCGAGCGCCACGATGCCGCGGACGTAGCCCGTGCCCGAGTACCAGAAGTACCAGGTCGGCCGCTTGAGCAGCGGCCAGGTCCACCAGGGGCTGAAGTAGGTGTGCTTCGCCCGCAGGTTCGCGTGGTAGCTCCAGATGTCGTACTGGGAGAGGACCACCTTCACCACCTCGCGGCCCCAGCCGCGGAGGTCGTGGGGGTGTCCCTGAAGCATCAGCGGGACGTAGCTCAGCAGGTAGAGCAGCGACGGGAGCAGGACGAAGGCGAGCGCCAGCAGCACGGCCTCGCGCCACAGCGGGCCCGGCGCCTCCGTCTCGGGGTCGGCGGTCGGGCGCCGGCGGTCGTGGCGGAGCCACAGGAAGGTGAGCCCCAGGAAGCCCCAGGCGAAGAGGCTCGTCCAGCGCGTCGACAACGCGAGCCCCAGCGCCACGCCCGCGGCTAGCATCGCGCCGGTGCGCAGCCGCCGCTCGCCGGCCGCCCGCAGCACCAGCAGCGCCGAGAGCAGCTGGAACAGCACCGCGAAGACGTTGGTCATCGCCACCCGGCTCTGCACCAGGTAGACGCCGTCGCAGAGCAGCAGGAAGGTGGCGATCAGCGCCGCCCGCTCGCTCCCCAGCGCACGGCGTGCCAGCAGCAGGAACACCCCGGCGAGGGCGGTGCCCGCGACGGCGGACGCCAGCCGCCAGGCCCACGGGTGGTAGCCGAAGCAGTAGACGCCGACGGCGATCAGCAGCTTGGAGGTCGGCGGGTGGACCCACTCGGTGGGCGGCTCGCCGTTCAGGTACTGGAAGGCCGTCTTCGCGTGGTAGACCTCGTCGAAGTACTCCTCGCCGGGATAGCCGAGGCCGATCAGCCGGAAGCAGCCGGCGACCAGCAGCACCAGCGCCAGGGCCAGCCAGGTGCGCCGGCCGGGGGGAGGGGGCTGGGGCCAGCGCATCCGCTTCAGCGGCCGAGCCGCGCCGCCTCGGGGGCGCCGATGCGCCGGATGACGTCGGCCTCACCGAGCTTCACCCAGTTGGAGGCGCCGATGCGCACGAAGACCTCGACCCGCGGGTCGCGGAAGCCGGGCGAGCGCAGCAGGTCCTCCGGCTCGGCGGCGGCGTGGTAGCGGCCCACCGAGCGCACGGTCACCACCGCGTCGTGCCCGGGCAGCAGCGGACGGCTCCAGGTGCTGACCACCTCCTGGATCGAGCCCCAGGGCTCGTCCTGGCCGGGCGCAGGGAAGCGGGCGCGGGCGTCGACGGCGCCGAGCGGCTCCTTGCCCAGGTTGCGCAGGTGGAAGCGCACCGCGGGAGCGATGAAGTTCTGCCCCTGCTGCGGCGAGTCGACGATCCAGTAGGTTTCGATGCCGTCGACGGCCAGCTCCTTGGCGGGGTCGTGGGAGCGGCAGCCGGCGACGAGACCCGCCGCCGCCAGGCACAGCGCAGTCGCCGTCGCGCGGGGGCCGGACATGAGGCGATTCTAGCGCGCGGGAGCGGCGGCGTCGGCCGCGCCGAGCGGGATCGAGATGCGAAAACGTGCGCCGTGGGCGGGCGGCTCGGGGGGCGGCAGCAGCTCCAGGCTGCCGCCGTGGTCCTCGACGAAACGGCGGGCGACGGCCAGGCCCAGCCCGGTGCCGCGCGCCTTGCCCAGGGTCACGAAGGGCTCGAAGATCCGCTCGCGGACCTCCCGCGGGATCCCGGGGCCGTCGTCGCCCAGGTCCATCACCAGGTGCTCGCCCGTCCCTTCGCGCCGCTCCAGCCGGGCGGCGATGGTGAAGGAAACCCCTTCGCCCGTGGCCTCGAAGGCGTTGGCGGCGATGTTCCACACGGTGCGGCGCAGCTTGTCGACGTCGAGCGCCACCCGCCGCGTGGGATCGAGCTGGAAGTCGCGGACCACCCGCAAGCCCGGCAGCTCCTGCTCGAGCGAGGCGGCCATCTCGCCCAGCAGGATGCCGAGGGGGACCGAGCGGCGCACCAGGCGTTCGGCCCCGCGCACGTAGTCGAGCGTCTGGGTGGTCATGCGCGACAGCCGGTCGGCCGCCTCCAGGATCAGCCGCGCCCGCGCCGTCACCTCCTCGCCGGGTAGGTCGGGCTCCAGCAGCGTCTCCGCGTAGCCGCGGATGACGGTCATCGGCCCGCGGAAGTCGTGTGCCAGCATGCCGGCCATGGCGCCCAGCGCGGCCAGCCGCTCCGAGGCGATCAGCTCCTTCTGGTAGGCGTGGTTCTCCAGAGCGAGCGCCGCGCGGGTGGCGATGATGGAGACGAGCCGCGCCTCGGCCTCGGAGACGGGGCGCTTGCGCCGCCGTACCGGGCCGATCAGCAGCGTCCCGGTGAGGCCGCTGCGCGCGAGCAGCGGCACCAGCACGCCCTCGCCCGCGGTGCCGCGCGTCTCCAGCAGCTGTCCCTCCGAGAGCAGCCACCGCGGCTCGCCGCCGCTCGTCTCGCGCTGGACGGGGAAGGTGCGCAGGTAGCGCCCGTCGACCAGCCGCGCCACCTCGAAGCTCTCCAGCCGGCGGTCCCACATCAGGAGCGTCGCCCCGGAGGCGCCGAGCGCCGCCGGCAGCTCCTGGGTGAGGTGGCGGGTCAGCGCCGGCAGGTCGGGGGCCCCCAGGATGCGCCCGGCGATGCGCCGCAGGGCCTCGTAGCGCGTCTTCTTGGCCGCGAGCGCCATCGCTTCCTTTCACACCCCGCGGTTTGACACCCCAAAAAAGGCGCCGATATCATACTGACCACCGAGCACCGTGTCGGGTGTTTCGCCGCCGCAGGCGCTCGTGAGCGCGACGGCTCGGAACGCAAACGCCGGGGGCACGTCCGTCGCCGCCGTCGGCGCACCACTGTCAGGAAAAAGGGAGAAGCCAGCCCGATGATCGAGGTCGAGAGCCTCACCAAGAGGTACGGCCGCGCCACCGCCGTCGACTCCGTTTCCTTCCGGGTCGAGCGGGGCGAGGTCCTCGGCTTCCTGGGGCCGAACGGCGCCGGGAAGACCACCACCATGCGCATCCTCACCTGCTACCTGCCGCCCACCGAGGGCACGGCCCGGGTGGCGGGGTACGACGTCTTCGCGCAGCCGCTGGAGGTGAAGAAGCGCGTCGGCTACCTGCCCGAGACGCCGCCCCTGTACCCGGACATGGAGGTTCGCGACTACCTCGACTTCTGCGCGCGCATCAAGGGGGTCGCCTCCTCGGAGCGCAGGCAGAAGGTGGGCGACGCGGTCGAGAAGTGCCGGGTGGGCGACGTGCAGAAGACGCTGATCGGCAAGCTCTCCAAGGGCTACCGCCAGCGGGTGGGCCTGGCCCAGGCCATCCTGCACAACCCCGACGTGCTGATCCTGGACGAGCCCACCGCGGGTCTCGACCCCAAGCAGATCATCGAGACCCGCGACCTCATCCGCTCGCTGGCCGGCAGCCACACGGTGGTCCTCTCCACCCACATCCTGCCCGAGGTCTCCATGACCTGCGGGCGCGTGCTGATCATCAACCGGGGCCGGGTGGTGGCGGAGGACACGCCGGAGAACCTGACCCGCCGCCTCAAAGGCGCCGGCGTCCTGCGCCTGGAGGCCCGCGGCGAGGAGCCGGCCCTGCTGGCCACGGTGAAGGCCGTCCCCGGCGTCCTGGCCGTGCACGAGCGCGGCAGGCACGACGGGTCCGTCCTGCTCGACGTGGAGCCGGCACAGGGCCAGGACGTCCGCGCCGAGCTGGCGCGGGCCGTGGTGGGCAAGGGCTTCTCGCTGCTCGGTCTGCAGCAGATGGGCATGAGCCTGGAGGAGATCTTCCTGCAGCTGACCACCACCGATTCCACCGAGGCCGCGCCCGCGGTGCCGGCCGCCAATGGAGGCGCAGAATGACTCCGCTGCGCAACATCGCCGCCATCGTCGGAAAGGAGTGGCGCCACTACTTCGGCAGCCCCATCGCCTGGGTGGGCCTGTTCGTGTGGACGCTGCTCTTCGGGATCTTCTTCTACTTCGCCTTCACCTTCTTCCTGGAGCAGTCGATGCGCATCGCCCAGCAGGGGATGGAGATGGGCGGAGGCGGGATGAAGATCTCGATCAACGAGTACCTGATCCGGCCGCTCTTCCACAACATGGCGGTGGTCGCCCTCTTCATCGCGCCCATGCTGACCATGCGCCTCTTCGCCGAGGAGAAGCGCCAGGGCACGATCGAGCTGCTGGCCACCTCGCCGATCACCGACCTGCAGGTGGTGATCGGCAAGTTCCTGGCCGCCGCCGGGCTGTACGCGCTGATGATCCTGGCGGGCCTGGTGAACGTGGCCCTCATCTGGACCTATGCCACCAGCGTCCCCGAGTGGAAGCCGGTGGTGACCGGCGCGCTCGGCCTGCTGCTGCTCGGCAGCTGCTTCCTGGCCATGGGCACCTTCGTCTCCACCCTCACCCGCAACCAGATCGTGGCCGGCATCCTCGCCTTCTGCCTGTTCCTGGGCATGTGGACGCTGGGCTGGGCGGAGGACCCGATGGGCGGCCCGGTCACGCAGGCGGTCGCCTACCTGGGCGTCACCACCCACCTGGAGGACCTGGTCAAGGGAGTCGTCGACATCAAGGACCTCGTCTTCTACCTGAGCGTCATCGGCTTCGGCCTGTTCCTGGCCCTCGAGTCGGTCGAGAGCCAGCGCTGGAGGGCCTAGCGCCATGAGCAAGCTGAACCGCTTCGTCGACCTGCTGGCACCCCTCGGGTTCATCCTCGCCGTCGCCGCCCTCGCCTGGGAGCGGCTGCAGCCCTTCGGCAAGGCGCTGCCCGGCGGCCTGCGCCCCTACCTGGTCGCCGCGCTCGCCCTGGTGCTGCTGCACCTGGTCCTGCGCTGGGACGAGGTGATGCACCGGCTCGGCCGGCGCCAGCTCAAGTACGGCACCAACGCCCTGGTGCTGGGCGTGGTGGTGCTCGCCATCCTGGGCGTGGTCAACTACCTGGTCTCCCGCCACTCCAAGCGCTTCGACCTCACCAAGGACCAGCGCTACAGCCTGTCCGACCAGACCCGCAAGGTGCTGGCCGGCCTCAAGACCGACGTCAAGATCACCTACTTCCAGCGCCAGCGCGACATGGCGCGCGGCGAGGACCGGCTGAAGGAGTACACCGCGCTCTCGCCCAGGCTCAAGGTGGAGTACGTCGACCCGGTGAAGAGCCCGACCAAGGCCCAGGCCTACGACGTGCGCGGCCCCTGGCCGGTGCTGGTGGTGGAGAAGGGCGACAAGCGCGAGCGGATCTCCAACGACGGCGAGCAGGACGTCACCAACGCCCTCATCAAGGTGACCCGCGAGGGCAAGAAGTCGGTCTGCCTGGAGACCGGCGAAGGCGAGCGCTCGGGAGACGACACCGGCGAGCGCGGCTTCTCCGGCGCCAAGAGCTCGCTCACCAAGAGCCTCTACGACGTCAAGGACGTCTTCCTGCTGCGCGACAAGAAGGTCCCCTCCGAGTGCACGGTGCTGGTGGTGGGCGGGCCGCAGAAGGACCTGCTCCCCGAGACCACCGCCGCCATCCGCGACTACGTGAAGGCCGGCGGCAAGGCGCTGGTGATGGTCGAGCCGGAGCTGAAGGAGTCCTACCCCAACCTCGACGCGCTGCTCAAGGACTGGAACATCGACGCCGGCAAGGACGTGGTGGTCGACGTCTCCGGCATGGGGCAGCTCTTCGGCTTCTCGGAGCTGGCCCCCCTGGCGATCGAGTACCCGTATCACGCGATCACCCGCGACTTCCGCCTGCCCACGCTGTACGGCGGCGCGCGCTCGATGTCGGCCGGGACCGGCACCGTGCCCGGGGTGAGCGCGCAAGACCTGGTGAAGACCTCCCCGCAATCGTGGGCGGAGAGCGATCTCACGCTGAAGAGCCCGATCAAGTACGACGAGGGCAAGGACAAGAAGGGCCCGATCTCGCTCGCCGCGGTGGCGACCGTGCAGGGGACGGCACCCACGCCCGCGCCGCCGCCGCAGCCCGCCGCCGCCGCGCCCGCCCCCTCGCCCGAGCCGGCCAAGGCGCCCGAGGGGCGGGTGGTCGCGGTCGGCGACGCCGACTTCGCCTCCAACGCCCTCCTCGGCTTCCAGGGCAACCAGGACTTCTTCCTCAACACCGTCGCCTGGCTGGCCGAGGACGCCGACCTCATCTCCATCCGGCCCAAGGAGCCGGAGAACCAGGCGATGTTCCTCAGCCGCCAGGCCCAGCAGAACGTGGCGGTGCTGGCGCTGCTGCTGCTGCCGGGGCTGTTCGTGGTGGCGGGCGTCGTCACCTGGTGGAAGAGGCGGTAGGCCGTGAAGGAGTTCTGGAAGACCGGCGTCGCCATCCTGGTCCTGGCCGGGCTGTTCGCCTTCTGGTGGTTCGTCGAGAGGAAGAGCGAGCCCAAGCGCGAGGGCGAGCAGCCGAAGGTGAGCGTGCTGGCGGTCGACAAGGCGAAGGCGAAGGAGCTGACCCTCGCCTCCAGCGGCGGCGACACCATCAAGGCGGTGAAGGACGCGAGCGGCTGGAAGCTGGTCTCGCCCTTCACCGCCCCGGCCGACAGCTCGGCGATCGAGGGCATGCTCGGGAGCCTGGAGAAGCTCGAGGCCGACGAGGTGGTCACGGATCAGCCGGGCGATCTCGCCCAGTACGGGCTCGCCCAGCCTGCGCGCACCGTCTCGGCGGTCGTGGAGGGGCAGAAGGCGCCCCTCGCCGTCGAGTTCGGGGCCAAGTCGCCCGACGGGTCGAGCGTGTACGCGAAGACGCCCTCCGCGCCGAAGGTCTACCTGGTGCCCTCGTGGATCGAGAGCTCGTTCGACAAGAAGCCCTTCGACCTGCGCGACCGCGACCTGCTCCACGTCAAGCGCGACGACGTGCGCCAGCTGGAGGTGACCGGTCCCGACGGCAGCTACGCCCTCGCCCGCACCGACGCCGGCGAGTGGGCCTTCATCAAGCCCGTCGCCACCCGCGCCGGCCGCTGGTCGGTCGACGGCCTCCTCGGCACCGTCGAGAACCTGCGCATGGAGTCGGTGGCCGCCGAGGAGGCGAAGGATCCGAAGGAGCTCCAGCGCTTCGGCCTGGAGACGCCCTCGCGCACGGTCACCCTCGTCACCAAGGACGGGCAGACGCGCACGCTGCAGATCGGGAGCGGCATCGTGGAACCCTCGCCGTCGCCCTCGCCGGGCTCGTCGCCCTCGCCTTCGCCGGCCAAGGGCGAGAAGGCGAAGCCTCCGGAGAAGCCGAAGCCGGCCAAGTACTACGTGCGGCAGGCGGGCAGCGGGCTGGTGGCCGTGGTGCCCGCCACGCTGGCTGACGACCTCGCCAAGGGCATGGGCGAGCTGCGCGCCAAGCGCCTGCTGGAGATCGCCACCTACGAGACCGACGGCTTCGAGACCGTCTCCTCCGGCAAGACGAAGACCTACGCCAAGACCACCACCAAGGACAAAGACGGTTTCGACAAGACGCAGTGGAAGCGCACCGCGCCCGACAAGAAGGACCTCGACACCACCAAGGTCGAGGACGCTCTGTTCAAGATGGGCGGGGTCGAGGTGCAGGAGTTCATCGACCAGCCGAAGGAGGCGTCCGCCTACGGCCTGGACGCGCCGCTGCTCAGGGTCACGGTGAAGGCGAAGAGCCCGTCCTGGATCGAGGTGGCCAAGGGCAAGGACGGCGCCTGGTACGCCCGGCGCAGCAACGACGCCTCGGTGCTGAAGCTCGACCCCGCGAAGGCGGACGAGCTGGTGAAGGCGTTCGACGCACTCTAGCGTCTGCGGCCGGCTGGCGCCGCGGACGCTGGAGATCAGGGCTTCGGGTTCGCGGGTGGCGCCGCCGGCGCCGGGGGCGGCGCCGGCACCTCGTGGGCCCGGCGTATGACCACCGAGACCTCCGGCACGTTCTGGTGCGGGCCGCGGCTGGTGGTGGGCAGGGCGGCAATGCGGTCGACGACTTCCATCCCCTTCACCACCTCGCCGAACACCGCGTAGCCGGCGCCGCGGATGCCGAAGTCGAGCGAGTGGTTGTCGCGCAGGTTGATGAAGAACTGGCTGGTGGCGCTGTCGGGGTCGTCGATCCGCGCCATCGCCACCGCCCCGCGCGAGTTGCGCAGGGCGTTCCTCGCCTCGTTGCGGATCGGCGGGCGGGTGGGCTTCTCCTCCATCTCCGGGGTGTAGCCGCCGCCCTGGATCATGAAGCCGGGGATCACCCGGTGGAAGACGGTCCCGTCGTAGTGGCCGGCGCGCACGTACTTCAGGAAGTTGTCGACGGTGATCGGTGCCTTGTCCTGGTAGAGGCCGATCACGATGGTGCCGAGGGCGGTGCGGCCCTGGGTGACCTCCAGCGCCACGTAGGGGCCGCTCGGCGCCGGCCTGGGCGGGGGCGTCGGCTGGGGGGCGGTCTGGGCTGGCGGGGCGGCCGCCTGGACCAGGGCGAGAGCTAGGGCGAGGAGCATCGGCGGCCTCCGTGGGGCGACACGCGTCGCGGGATGGCGTGATTCTAGCAGGGCCGGCGCGAGTGGTTTGCCGCACAGCGGGGCCGTCGTAGAATGCCGGCGGGCCCATGGTCCTCTTCAACTACGCGACCAAGGAGCTGACGGCCAAGGTCGTCTACTACGGCCCCGGCCTGTGCGGGAAGACGACCAACCTGCAGTGGATCCACGAGAAGCTGCCGGTCAAGAACAAGGGCAAGATGCTGTCGCTGGCCACCGAGACCGACCGCACCCTGTTCTTCGACTTCCTGCCCATCGAGATCGGCGCCGTGCGCGGCATGCGCACCAGGATCCAGCTCTACACGGTGCCAGGGCAGGTGTTCTACAACGCCACCCGGCGCATGGTGCTGAAGGGCGCCGACGCGGTGGTGTTCGTGTGCGACTCGCAGCAGCCGATGCTCGAGCCGAACCTCGAGAGCTTCGAGAACATGCGCCAGAACCTCGAGGCGAACGAGATCGACCCCGACGAGCTCCCGATCGTGCTGCAGTACAACAAGCGCGACCTGCCCAACGCGCTGCCCATCGAGATCCTCAACGAGCAGCTCAACCTGCGGGGCGCGCCCTACCACGAGGCCATCGCCATCCGCGGCGTCGGGGTCGAGGACACGCTGAAGACGATCACCAAGCTCGTCTTCAAGTACCTCTCCAGCCGCTACGGTGAGGGCGGCGCCGCGATCACCACCCCCCCCGACCGCTCCAGCGCCGCGCCGGTGCCACCGGCCCGTCGACCCGCGACGACGCCCCTACCCCAGCCCCGGCCGGAGTCCCCGCCGCCGGTCGGCCCCTCGGCCGAGGACCTGCTCGGTGACCTGACGCCGTCGGGCTCGCTGACCCCGCCGCCGATGTTCGGCTCGCTGCCGCCGATCGAGCTGGAGCCGACGCCCGTGTCGCGTCCCCCGCTCGCGCCGGCCGCCGCGCCCTCCCTACCACCGCGCGCCGGCCTGGGCGGCAACATACCGACCCGCCCCCCGCTGGCGATCGAGCCGCCACCGGGCCCGCCGCCGGGTGCGCGCAGCCCCCGGGACACGATGGTGGCGCAGACCGACGAGGCCGCCGAGCTGCGACGGAAGATCCTCTCGCCCGGCATCCCCCAGGAGGCGGAGCCGGAGCTGGAGAGCTTCGAGGACTTCGAGGAGCTCGAACCCGAGGACTCCCCGCCCCCGCCGAGGTCGGCCCGCGTCGAGACCACGCCCCCTCCGCCCTCGCCGCCCCTGGAGGAGGTGTCGGTCGAGGTCCCCTACGAGGCCGGAGCTTCGGAGGCGAGCGAGGTCGAGGTCCCGATCGAGGTGCAGGTGGCGCCGGGGACCACCCGCCTGAGCCTCAAGCTCAAGCTGGTGCTGACGTTCACCCAGCGCTGAGGGGCCGCGCCGCCGATCACTCGGCCGGCGCCGACGCGAACGTCGCCGCCTGCCGGATCTCCTCGTAGCGGACCTTGCTGACGTCGAAGGCCTCGATGTTCGCCACCAGCTTGTCGAAGGCCTGGTCGAAGGACGGCACCGTCTTGCGGGCCCTGGTGAGCGGGGTGGTGCGCGCCAGGACGTAGTTCTTCACGTACGGGTGGTTGATGCCGCGCTTCTTGAGCGCGGCCACCGCCCGGCCCAGCGCCCCGTCCGCGGCCTTCACCCTCTCCGCCCGCGCCACACGCTCCTCCAGCGCCTTCGGCAGGCGGCTCTCCAGGAACTTGTCGACCCGCTTCAGCAGCGGCGCGAAGGCGCCACCGGCGAAGCGCTTGTTCTCCTCGTAGACGACGCCCAGCGTCGCGAAGTGCGGCGACTCGAACTGGAAGGCCCAGTCCTTCTCGTCGGTGCGCGGCTGCTCCTCCGCCAGCGCGCGGTACATGCGGATGACCTCGAGCGCCTTCTCCTTGAGGTTGTGTGCCTTCTCGGTGTTGAGCGCCAGGATCTGGTAGGCCAGCTCCGGCTCGGGGATCACGATGGCGGGGACGAGATCCGCCTTGAGCTTGGCGAGCGCGGTGCGCCGGTGGTGGCCGTTGGGCGTCCAGTAGACGCCCGGCCGCGGCGAGACCACCACGATCGGGTCGACGAAGCGGTCGATCCTCTTCACCACCTCGGTGAGCCGCTTGGTGTGCGCGGGGGAGAGGTCGCGCTGGTAGGGCGTCGGCTCCACCCTCGTCAGCGGCAGCAGGCAGAACAGCTGCCAGTGTCCGCCCACCGGCTCGCGGTAGCTGGCGAGGGCCTGCCCGCCGTCGGCCTCCACCTGCCCGGCCAGCGTCTGCACCGCCTTCGGTGGTTCCTCTGAGTGCCGTCCGCTCGCTGTCATGCGCCCATTATTCCGCAGCCTACAATCCCTGGATGCGCCCACCGCTCCGCCGCGCGCTCGCTCTGTTGGCCGTGCTCGCCGCCAGCGTCCTCCTGGCGCGCAGCGCCGGCCCCGACCAGCCGCCGCTGCTGCCGCTCGACCTCGACCGTGGCTCGACCGGCCTCGGCCTGGCGCTGCGCCGGGTCGGCACCACCGGCCGCGTCCTCTACGTGACGGCCCACCCCGACGACGAGCACAACGGCGTTCTCGTCAACCTCTCGCGGGGACGGGGCGTGCACACGGCCCTCCTCACCCTCACCCGGGGCGAGGGCGGGCAGAACGCCATCGGGCCGGAGCTGTTCGAGGCCCTGGGCGTCCTCCGCACCGGCGAGCTGATGGCCCTCCACCGCTACGACGGCGTGGAGCAGTACTTCGGCCGCGCCTACGAGTTCGGCTACTCCTTCAGCGTCGAGGAGACGTTCGCCCGCTGGGGCTACCAGGAGACCCTGGGCGACGTGGTGCGGGTGATGCGCGCCTTCCGGCCGGACGTCGTGCTCACGCTGCCGCCCCACGGCCACGGCGGCGGTCAGCACCACCAGGCGGCCGGTCAGCTCGCGCTCGCCGCCTTCCGCGCCGCCGCCGACCCGTCGCGCTTCCCTGAGCAGCAGCGCGAGGGACTCCGGCCGTGGCAGGCGCGGAAGATCTACGCCGGGGGTGTCGGCGGTTTCCTGGCCGACACCCCGCCCGGCCAGCGAGTGCACGTGCCAACCGGGGTCTACGACCCGCTCCTGGGGATGACCTGGGAGCAGCTCGGCAGCCGGGCGCGGGCGATGCACCGCTGCCAGGGCGCGCGTCAGCTGTTGGCGCCCTTCGGCCCGGCCGAAGGCGACTACGTCCTCCTGGACAGCGAGCCCAGGGTCACGGCTGCCGAGGAGGACATCCTCGACGGCGTCGACACCGGCTACACGGGCCTCGCGCGACTCGTCCCGGACGCCGGCATTGCCTCCGCCCTGGCCGGGTTGGCGCCGCGCGCCGCGTCCGCCCGCGCTGCCTTCGATCCGGCCTCGCCCGACAACGCCGTCCCGGCCCTCGCGGCCCTGCTGCAGGAGGTGCGGCGCCTCAGGACCAGCGCTCTCGACCCGGCGCGTCTCAAGGCGCCACCGTCCGCCGAGGGGGACGAAAGCGGCCGCCTCGAGCTCGCCGACCGCCTCGGCGAGGAGGAGGCGGACATCGTCCACGCGCTGGCGCTGGCGCAGGGCGTGGTGGTGGAGGCGTTCGCGGACGCCGGCCTGGTCACGCCGGGGCAGAGCTTCTCCGTCTCGGTTGCGCTCTCGAACGAGGCGCGCCGGCCGTTCGAGGTGGCGGCCGTGGCGCTCGAGCCGCCCGGCGGCTGGACGGTCGAGCCGCGCGAGGGCTCGGCGGGCGAGGTCGCACCCGGCGCCACCCGGACGCTGCGCTTCGCGGTGAAGGCTGCCGTCGACGCCCGCGTCTCCCAGCCGTATTGGCGGAAGATGAAGGACCGCGACCGCAACGAGCTCCTCTTTGCGGTGGACGGGACCCTGCCCTGGTCCCCGCCCGACGTGTCGGCGCGAGTCGGCCTGAGCATCGGCGGCGCCGGGTGCGCCTTGAGCGTGCCCGTCGCCTGGCGCTACGAGGGGCCCCTGGCCGGCGGCGAGAAGCGGCACCCGGTGCAGGTCGTCCCGGAGCTGGCGGTGCGGATCTCTCCCCCGATCCTTCCCCTGCCGCTCGCCGGCCCGCGGCGGCCGCTTGAGCTGCACGCGTTCGCCCGCAGCAACGCCCCGGCGTCCGGCGAGGCGCAGCTCCGGCTGGAGGCGCCCGCCGGCTGGTCGGTGCAGCCGGCGACGGTGCCGCTGCGCTTCACCTACGCCGGCGAGGAGCTCGGGGCGCGATTCCAGGTCACGCCGGGCGCCACCGTGAGCCCCGGCCTGCACACGGTGCGGGCGGTGGCGGCGCGCGACGGCCGCGGGGCCAGCTCCGGCGTGCAGGTCGTCGAGTACCCGCACGTCGAGCGGCGACAGCTTCTGCGGCCGGCGGAGACGCGCGTCCTCGCGCTCGACGTCCGCACCCCGCCGGGCCTCGCGGTCGGCTACGTGATGGGCTCGGGTGACGCGATCGCCGACGCCATCCGCGAGCTGGGCCTGCCGCTCACCCTGCTGACCGCCGAGGACCTCGCCTTCGGCGACCTCGCCCGCTTCAGCACCATCGTGGCCGGCATCCGCGCCTACGAGACCCGGCCGGACCTGCGCTCCGCCCAGGGACGGCTCCTGCGCTGGGTGGAGGCGGGCGGCCACCTCGTCGTGCAGTACAACCGCGACGCCTTCAACGGCACCGCGCCCGGGGCCCCGCCGCCGAAGGACGCCTCCAGCCCCTACGTTCCCTACCCGGCGGTGGTCACGCCCGAGCGCATCACCGACGAGACGACGCCGGTGCGCGTGCTCGTCCCCGACAGCCCGCTGCTCACGACGCCCAACCGGATCGGCCCCGCCGACTGGCAGGGCTGGGTGCAGGAGCGCGGGATCCAGCTACTGGCCGCGCGCGACCCGCGCTACCGGGACCTGCTGGCTTCGACCGACCCCTTCCCGGAGAACCCGGGCGAGAAGCGGGGGCTGCTCGTCGACGCGGTGGTCGGCCAGGGCACCTGGACCTACGTGGGCCTGGTGCTCTTCCGCGAGGTACCTGCCGGCGTCCCCGGCGGCTGGCGGCTGCTGGCCAACCTGGTGAGCCGGCCGCGGCGGTGACGACTTCGCCTCGTGGACGACGCGGCCGTCCACGACGGTGAGCACGACGGCGGTCGACATCAAGGCCTCGTCCGGGGCGGTCAGGATGTCCTGCGAGAGCACGACCAGGTCGGCCTTGTTGCCGGCCCGCAGAGCGCCCTCGTCGGCCTCAGCGAAGCGGCCGTAGGCGCCCTCGCTCGTCATCGACCGCAGCGCCTCCTCGCGCGTCAGCTTCTGGTCGGGGTCGAAGCCGCCCGGAGGCTGCCCGCTTGCGTCCTGTCGGGTGACGGTCGCGTGGAAGTTCTGGATGGGCGAGAGGTCCTCGACGGGCGCATCCGTCCCGTTGAGCAGACGCGCGCCGCTGGCGAGGAGGCTCCGCCAGGCGTAGGCGCCGCGCAGGCGCTCGGGGCCGAGCCGAGCGCCCGCCCAGGGCCGGTCCGACGGGCAGTGGATGCCCTGGAACGAGGCGAGCACGCCGAGCCGGCGGAAGCGGGGGAGGTCGGCCGGGTCGAGGACCTGCGCGTGCTCGACGCGGAAACGTCGGTCCTGCGGGCTCCCGGCCTCCGCCAGCGCCCGTTCGTAGGCGTCGAGCACGATGCGGTTGGCGCGGTCGCCGATCGCGTGCGTCGCCACCTGGAAGCCGAGAGCGAGCGCCTGGCGCGTGGTCTCCAGGAGCGTCTCGGGCGCGGTGACCAGCAGGCCGGAGTTGCCCGGGTCGTCGCGGTACGGCTGGAGCAGCGCGGCGCCGCGGGAGCCGAGCGCGCCATCGGCGTAGAGCTTCACCGCCCGCACGGTCAGCATGCCGCCCGCCAGCCCGACGAGCGGCGGTCCGAGTGCCCGCATCGTCTCCCCGCCCGCGGCCATCACGTAGAGCCGGCTGCGCAGCCGCCCCTCCTCGGCCGCCCTGCGGTAGAGGGCGATATCGTCGAGGGTGGCTCCCGCGTCCGTCAGCGTGGTGACGCCCTCGCGCGCGCACTCGTCCGTGGCCAGCTCCAGCGCCCGCTCCCGCTCCTGCGGGGAGCGCTCCGGCGGCTCGACCAGCCTCGTGGCGTTGTCGACGAAGACGCCGGTCGGCTCCCCGCGCGCACCGCGCACGATCTCTCCGCCCGCGGGAGCCCGCGTCTCGCGGGTGATCCCGCGCAGCGCCATGGCCCGCGCGTTGGCGAGGACGGCGTGCCCGTCGGCGCGGCTCAGGACCACGGGGTTCTCCGGCGAGACGGCGCTGAGCGCGGCCTGCGTGGGAAAACCGCGGACGGCGTCGGCGGGCGGCGTCGTCCACCGGCCCTCGTGCCAGCCGCGGCCGCGGATCCACTCGCCGGGCCGGCGGGTCTTCACGGCCGCCGCCACGCGGCCCACCACCTCCTCGAAGCTGCGCGTCCCCAGGAGGTCGAGGTCCAGGCGCTGGTAGCCCACGCCGAGCAGGTGCGCGTGCGAGTCCTCGAAGCCGGGGATGACGGTGCGGCCCCGCAGCTCGACCACGCGGGTCTGCGGGCCGATGAGCGCCGCCACCTCGCTGTCGGTGCCCACCGCGACGATGCGCCCGCCACGGACGGCCACAGCCTCGGCGCTCGGCCGCGCCGGGTCGAGCGTGTGCACGACCCCGCCGCGGAGCACGAGCTGTGCCGGCTCGGCCGGCGCGGCGGAGGCGCGGGGCGACAGCACGCATCCGGCGACGGCCACCGCGCAGGCGGTCCGCCACGGCACTGACGAAGGCGAGGCGAGGTGGAAGGGCATGCAGGATCTCCGCGACGCGGAGCATACCCTCGCGCCGTGCCGGCGGCAGAGCGTTGCCGTCCTCCTCCTTGACAGCGTCCGTGGCCCGCCCGTAGAGTCGCACGCACCTCTCGTCTCAGCGAAACATGGCGCAGACCGTTCTCGAGATCTTCGACGCGACGGTCCGCGCGCACGGCGCGCGCCCGGCGCTGGCCCATCGCCGCGACGGCCGCTGGCCGGCGATCAGCTGGTCGGAATACGCCGACACCGTCCGCGCTGCCGGCGCCGGGCTGGTGGCGCTGGGCGTGGGACGGGGCGAGGGCGTCGTCGTGCTCTCGGCGAACCGGCCGGAGTGGTTTGTCGCCCACCTCGCGGCCATCACCGTGGGTGCGCGGCCGGCCGGGATCTACACCAGCAGCACTCCCGACCAGTGCCGGTACATCGCGGAGCACGCCGGGGCGGTGGTCGCCGTCGTCGACGACGAGCGCGCGCTGGCGCGGCTCCTCGGTGCCGGCAGGCCCGCCTGCCTGCGGACGGTGGTGGTGATGGACAGCGCCCCGGCCGGGGCGCTGTCCTGGGCCGATCTGCTGGCCCGGGGAGACGCCGCCAGCCGGACGGAGGTATCGCGGCGCGCCGCCGCCGCCCGCGCCCAGGACGTCTGCACGCTCATCTACACCTCGGGCACCACCGGCATGCCCAAGGCGGTGATGCTCACCCAGCGCAACCTCGCCTTCATCGCCGAGCGGGCCCCGGAGATCCTGCCGGTCGGCCCCGGGGACCACCTGGTCAGCTACCTGCCGCTGTCGCACATCGCCGAGCAGGTGACCTCCTTCCTCCTCTCGCTGGTCACGGGCGCCACCGTGCACTTCGTCGCCAGCCTCGAGGCGCTGCCGCAGGCGCTGCAGGAGGTGCGCCCGCGGGTCTTCTTCGGCGTGCCGAGGGTGTGGGAGAAGATCCAGGCCGGGGTCGAGGCGAAGGCCGCGAAGGCACGGCCGCTGCAGCGGCGGATCCTCGACTGGGCACGCCGGCAGGGGCGTGCCGGCGGCGACGCCGACCAGCAGGGCCGGCCCCGGCCGTGGGGCCACGCCGTCGCCGAGCGGCTGGTCTTCGCCGGCGTGCGGCGGCGCCTGGGCCTCGACCGGGCCCGCTTCCTGGCCGTCTCGGCGGCGCCCATCGCCCGCGAGACGCTCGACTTCTTCCAGAGCCTCGGCCTGCCGATCATGGAGATCTACGGCATGAGCGAGTGCACCGGCCCGACCACCGTCTCCCGGCCGGCGCGCTACCGCCTCGGCCGCGCCGGCGTGGCGCTCCCCGGCACCGAGCTGAGGACCGCGGAGGACGGGGAGATCCTCATCCGCGGCCCGCACGTGTTCGCCGGCTACGCCCGCGACGCGGAGACGAGCCGCGAGGTGCTGGACGCCGACGGGTGGCTGCACTCGGGCGACGTGGGCGAGATCGACGAGGACGGCTTCCTCCGGGTCACCGACCGCAAGAAGGAGCTGCTCATCACCTCCGGGGGCAAGAACATCGCCCCCCAGTACCTCGAGGGCCGGCTCAGGCAGATCCCCGGGGTGTCGCAGGCGGTGACGGTCGGCGACGGCCGCCCTTACGTGGTGGCGCTGCTGGCGCTCGACCCCGCCCGCGTCGCCTCCATGGCGGAGGAGGCCGGCAGCCCCGCGCGGACGCCGCAGGAAGCGGCGGGCTGCCCCCGCTTCGCCGCCCACCTGCAGGCGCAGGTCGAGGCGATCAACGCCACCCTGGCCCGCTACGAGACCGTGAAGCGCGTCGCCCTGCTGCCGCGGGAGCTGACGGTCGAGGCGGGTGAGCTGACGCCGACCCTGAAGCTGAAGCGGCGCGTCATCCTCGAGCGCTACCGGGAGCAGGTGGACGCTCTGTACGCCGAGCCCCTCTCGCCTTGACGCTGCCCCGTGAGGGCGCGTAGTCTCACCGCGGCTCCCTTCCCACGGACGAGGACCCGCGCGTGACTCCCAGGGCCGGCATGCGGTTCGGCCGCTACGAGCTCGTCGCCCGCGAGGGCGCCGGCGGCATGGGCGAGGTCTGGCGCGCCCGCGACCACGAGCTGCAGCGGGAGGTGGCGGTCAAGTTCCTGCCCGAGCGCTACGCCGCGGATCCGGTGCGCCTCGGCCGCTTCACCCAGGAGGCGCTCGCCGCCTCCCGGCTCAACCATCCCAACATCGTCACCATCCACGACTCCGGCGAGGCCGAGGGACTCCCCTACATCGTCATGGAGCTGGTGGAGGGCCAGACCCTGCGCGAGCTGCTGCCGCCGAGCCGGCCGCTGCCGCTGCGCCGCGCCCTGGAGATCGGCAGCCAGGTGGCCGACGGCCTGGCCAAGGCGCACGCCGCCGGGATCGTCCACCGCGACCTCAAACCCGAGAACGTGATGGTGACCCGCGACGGCTTCGTCAAGATCCTCGATTTCGGTCTGGCCAAGCTGAGGGTCGCCGACTCGGCGCCGGGCGGGGAATCGCCCGACTCGGGAGCCGACACCTGGCCCGAGTCGCCCCGTCCGCAGACGGGGGCCGGCGTGCTGCTGGGCACGGTCGGCTACATGTCGCCCGAGCAGGCGCGCAGCCGCCCCGTCGACTATCGCTCCGACCAGTTCGCGCTCGGCGCGATCCTCTACGAGCTCGTCAGCGGGCGCCAGCCCTTCCGAAGGGAGACCGCGGCGCAGACGCTGGCGGCGGTCATCGAGGACGCGCCGGTCCCGATCGCCAGCCTCAACCCGCAGGTCCCGCCAGGGCTGCGCTGGCTGATCGAGAACCGCTGCCTGGCGAAGGAACCCGCCGAGCGTTACCAGTCGACGCAGGACCTGGCGCGAGAGCTGCGTGACCTGCGCGAGCGGACGTTCGACTCCGCCGCCTCGGAGCCCGGGCAGGCCGGCGCGAGGGGCCGGCTCCTGCGCCGCCGGCCGGCGCTGGCCCTGGCCGCCGCCCTCCTCGGGGTGGCCCTGTGGTGGCTCATGCCCCCGCTGATCCGACGGGCCCGCGTCGCGCTCGTCCGCGAGCGGATTCCCGCCGAGAAGCGGATCGTGGTGCTCCCGTTCGCGGCTCCCTCGGGTTCCCCGGAGGACCGGGCGACGGGATTCGGCGTCGTCTACCTGCTCACGGCGCGGCTGGCGGCGCTGGAGCGGTTCCAGAGGACGCTGTGGGTGGAGCCGCCGGCCAGCGTCATGCAATCGGGCGTCACCAGCGCCCCGGCCGCCGGGCGGGCCCTCGGTGCGTCGCTGGCGGTGACCGGGAGCGTCCAGAGGCCGGCCGGGGGCGGCCTGGTCCTGACCGCGTCGCTCGAGGACACGCGGGGACGCACGCTCCGCGCCGTCACCGCCGGCTCGCTCGACGACCTCGCCGACTCCGTGGTCCGCATGCTGGACCTCGCGCTGGACCAGCCGGCGCGCCAGGCCTTCCGCGCCACCGCCAGCGGCGCGGCCGAGGCCACGGCGATGGCGGCGGAGGCCGGCGGCTGGGCCGCCTACGCCGACGGCCGCGACGCCTTGGAGGGCTACGAGCAGCGGCAGCGCCTGGAGCGCGCCGTCTCCCTCTTCCAGAAGGCGCTCGAGCGCGACCCCGACTACGCCCTCGCCTACGCGGGCCTGGGCCAGGCGAACTGGAGGCTGTACCAGCTCACCAAGGAGCCGGCACGCGTCGACGTCGCCCGCCGCGCCTGCGAGCGGGCGCTGCGGCTCAACGACCTGCTGGCGCCCACGCACGTGAGCCTGGGGATCATCCACGCCGGCACCGGTGCCGCGGAGGCGGCCCTCCAGGACTTCGACCGCGCGCTGGCCCTCGACCCGGCGAGCGCCGATGCCTGGCGGGAGAAGTCGGTGGCGCTCGACCGGCTCGGCCGCTCCGCCGAGGCGGAGCAGGCGCTGCTGCGCGCGGTGCAGACGCGGCCGGACTACTGGGGCAACCACAGCTACCTGGGGGCGCACTACTGGCGGCACGGCCGCTACGCGGAGGCGGAGCGCGAGTTCCGCCGCGTGATCGAGATCGCCCCGGACAACGTGCGGGGGCTGACGAACCTGGGGGGGCTCCTCGACGCCCGCGGCCGACCGGACGAAGCCGTGGCCGTCCTGCAGCGGGCCGTCTCGCTACAGCCGACCTTCGCCGGCGCCTCCAACCTCGCGCTGGTCGAGTTCGACCGCGGGCGCTACGCCGAGGCCGCTCGCGCCTACGAGCAGGCGCTCGCGCTCGACGACCGGGACTACCGGGCCTGGCGCAACCTCGCCATCGCCCGCTACTGGGCACCGGGGGAGCGGCCCCGGGCGGGAGAGGCGTTCGAGCGAGCGGCGCGCCTCGCCGCCGAGCAGCTGAAGACCGAGCCCGACGCGGCTTCCGTCCTCGCCGACCTCGCGGACTGCCAGGCCTACCTCGGTCAGCGCGGGCCCAGCCACGCCTCGCTGCGCCGCGCCCTGGCGCTGGCGCCGAAGGACGTCGAGGTGCTGGCGACGGCGGCCTCGGCGTACGAACGGCTCGGCGAGCGCGCCGCCGCGCTGGCGGCTCTGGGCAACGCGGTGGCCGGGGGCTATCCCGCCGAGCTGATCGAGCGCGATCCCGGACTCGCCGGTCTTCGCAGCGACCCCCGCTACCAAGGGTCCGGCCGGCCCGGCGCCGCCGGCGGACGAGGCAGCGCCAAGTCCTGAGCACACGCCACAGGGAGGAGAGCCGTGGAAGAGGTCTTCATCTACAGAAAGGGCAACGGCGGGGCGTTCGTCTCGAAGTCGCCCGCCGTGCTGAAGCGCCGAGGCAAGCTGCGGATCGTGAACCTCACCGAATGCGACGTGGAGGTGACGTTTCCCCCCGGGGTCCTCGCTCCGGCCACTGGCAGGATCGACGCGAAGAAGAGCAAGCTCTTCACCGTGACCGGAGCGAGGGGCTACTACGAGTACGACGTCACCCTCACCTGCCGCGGGGAGGGCAGGCGGGTCGTGCAGCGGGCGGAGGCCAACTCGCGGCCCGGCGCGATCATCGACCCCTAGCGCGGCGGCTTGTCGGAGGGATTGCGCCGCTCGCGGCGGCCGAGCAGGCTCGCCCGGGTGATGGTGTCGGAGCCGAAGCGGCTGGCGACCTCGTCGCGCAGGCGGTCGATGGGCAAAGGCCGCCTGGGCTCGTGGAACAGCTCCAGCTGGGGCGCCTCCTCGCCGAAGTGCGAGGCGTAGATCCCGAGCAGGCGCACGCGGCGGCCGCAGTGCACGTCGGCGAAGAGCGCGCTCGCCGTCTCGAAGAGGACGCTGCCGGAGTCGGTCGGCTCGCGCAGCGTGCGCGCGTGGGTGGTGGTCGAGAAGCGCTCGTCGCGGTACTTCAGGGTCACCGTCCGCGCCAGCAGGCCGTGAGCGCGCAGGCGCGCCGCGACCGCGTCGGCCAGCTGCAGCAGCGTCGCCCGAAGCCGCGCCGGGTCGTCGGTGTCCTCCCCGTAGGTGTGCTCCTGGCCCAGGCTCTTGGGGCCCGCGCCGGAGGCGACGACCTCCCGCTCGTCCTCGCCCCGCGCCAGCCGCTGCAGGTCGTGGCCGTGGGTGCCCATCCGCCGTTCCAGCCGCGAGGGGTCGAGCGAGGCCAGCTCGCCGATGGTGGCCACGCCCAGCTTCGCCAGCTGCTCCTCCATCTTGGGGCCGATCCCCCACAGCCGCCGCACCGGCAGCGGCGCCAGGAAGGCCGCCTCGGTGCCCGGCGGGACCACCACCAGGCCGTCCGGCTTGCGCATGTCGGAGGCGATCTTGGCCACCAGCATCGAGCCGGCGACACCCACCGAGGCGGTGAGCTGCGTCTCGTCCCGGATCTCCCGCTTCAGTCGCCGGGCGATCGTCTCCCCGTCGCCCAGCGCCCGGGCGCTGCCGGTGACGTCGAGGAAGGCCTCGTCGATGGAGACGGGCTCCACCAGGTCGGTCACCCGCCGCAGGATCTCCATCACCCGCTCGGACTCGTGCGCGTACTTCTCCATGTCCGGCGGCAGGTAGATGCCGTGCGGGCAGCGCCGCCAGGCCTGGGAGATCGGCATGGCGCTGCCCACGCCGAAGCGGCGTGCCTCGTAGGAGGCGGTGGAGACGACCCCGCGGCCATGGCCGCCCCGGGGGTCGGCGCCGATGATGACCGGCCTGCCCCGCAGCTCCGGACGGTCGCGCTGCTCGACCGCCGCGAAGAACGCGTCCATGTCCAGGTGGAGGATGGTGCGCACGGCCGGCCCCGGCTCAGCGGGCGGGGTCGCCCGGCGGCGGCGGGTAGCCGGCGGCGGTGCGCAGCGCCTGCAGGGCGGCGACCGCCTCCGGGGCGAGCTCGCGCGGCTGGCCGAGCAGGCGCGCGGCGAGCGTGATGCGGGCGCACTGCTCCAGCGTCTCCATCCGCTCCCAGGCCCGCCACAGGCTCTCGCCCACGGTGAGCGCGCCGTGGTTGGCCAGCAGCAGCGCCTGGGCGGAGGCGATCGCCTGCTCGACCGCGCGGGCGAGGTCGGCCGTCGCCGGCGTGTCGAAGGGCACGAGCGGCACCGGGCCCAGCGTCACCACCGCCTCGGCCAGCACCGGGCGGTCGAGCGCCGTCCCGGCGAGAGCGAAGGCGGTCGCCACCGGAGGGTGCGCGTGCACCACCGCCCGCACGTCCGGACGGGCGCGGTAGACGGCAGCGTGCATCAGGATCTCGCTCGAGGGCCGCACGCCGTCGCGGGTGCGCCCGTCGAGGTCCGTCGCCACCAGCTGCTCGGGCACCAGGAAGCCCTTGCAGGAGCCGCGCGGCGTCACCAGCAGGCGCTCGCCGTCGCGCAGGGAGAGGTTCCCCTCGTGGCCCGCGATCAGCCCCTTCGCGTACAGGCGGCGTCCCGCCTCGACCAGCGCGGCGCGGAGCGAGTCGTCGCTCACGGGGCGCTCAGGAGGCGCGGGCGATCGCCGAGAGCGCCTTGTCCCGGCAGGAGGTGGAGCAGAATGCCAGCTCGCGGCCGGCCACGTGCGCCAGCACCGCCTGCGAGCGCGGGACGTAGGTGTGGCAGACGCGGTCGAGCACCAGGTCCTCGACCACCTGCGGCGGCTGCGGCGACGGCGGCCTGCTCGCGGCGGGGCCGCCGCCGAACATCCGCGCCAGGCCGCGCAGGACGACGCGCAGGATCAGCAGCCAGAGCAGCAGCTCGATGAAGAAGACGATCGCAGGCATCAGCGGCCGGCGGCCCCGACCGGTGCGGAGCCGGCCGAGGCGGTGGCGCGGATCTCGTCGATCCGGCTGCGCACGCGCGTCAACTGCGGGTCGTTGGGGTGGCGCCTGAGCAGCTCCTCCCAGGCCTCCGCGGCCTCCTTCTGCCGCCCCAGGTTCAGCAGCGCCACCCCGCGGTTGAAGAGGGCGTTGCGGTGGTCGGGGTTCTTCCTCAGCACCGCGTCGAAGCGGGTGAGCCCCTCCGCGGGACGGCCGGAGTGCACGTAGCAGGCGCCGAGGTCGGTCGCCACGTCGGGGTTGTCGGGGGCGATCTCGAGCGCCGCCGTGTACCAGCGGATGGCGTCGTCCCAGCGCTGGGCGTCCATGTACATGTTTCCCAGCTCGACGCGGGCGGAGGTGTCCTGGGGCTGGCGCACCGCCAGCGACTCGAGCGCCTTCACCTCGTCGGGGTCGATGGTGGGGCGCGGGGTGGGCTCGGCCGGGGCGGCGGCGGGAGCGGCCGCGGCGGTGACAGGGGCGGGAGCGGGCATGCCGCCGTTCCAGCCCGCGGCCATGTAGCCGAGGGCGAAGCCGAAGACGGTGCCGGCGAGGCTGTAGGCGATGGTGTCGCGTCTCATCCTTCTCGGGTCTCTGACGGGTCCACCAGGAAGCATACTAGAATCGCGGCGCAGACGGCCTCCCGGGGAGGTGTCACGTGATCAGGCTGAAGAAGGTCCTGGTTCCCACGGACTTCTCGGAGAGCGCGCGCCACGCCTTCACCTACGGCGTCTCCTTCGCCCGCGAGTACGAGGCCGAGCTGGTGCTGCTGCACGTGGTCGAGAACCTGACCGTGGGCTACGCCAGCGACCTCTTCCCGGTGCCGATGGCCGAGGTCTTCCAGGAGATCTCGGGCTACGCCAAGGCCGAGCTGGCGCGGCTGGGCGAGGAGGCGCGCGGGCGTGGCGTGGGCGTGCAGGAGCTGGTGGTGCAGGGCAAGCCCTCGGTCGAGATCATCCGCTTCGCGGCCGAGCACCAGGTCGACATGATCGTGCTGGGCACCCACGGCAAGGGCGTCCTGGACCAGGCCCTGTTCGGCTCGACCACCGAGCGGGTGGTGCGCCGCGCCCCCTGCCCCGTGCTCACCGTGCGCCCGGCCGAGCACGAGTTCGTGGAGGGGGACTAGTCCCAGCTCACCCCGGACCAGCGCAGCAGCACCGAGCCGACGGTGAAGCCCGCGCCCACCGCGGCCAGCAGCACCGTGTCGCGCGCGTGCAGCCGCTTCTGGTCGAGGGCGGTGGCCAGGGCCAGGGGGATGGTGGCGGCGGTGGTGTTGCCGTACTCGTGGATGTTCTTGACCACCTTGGCCTCGGGCAGGCCCATGCGGTGCTGGGCGGCCTCGATGATGCGGATGTTGGCCTGGTGGGCCACGAAGAGGTCCACGTCGGTGCCGGTGAGGTCGTTGCGCAGCAGCAGCTTCTCGGTGATGTCGGCGAACTTGCGCACAGCGTACTTGTAGACGTGCTGGCCCTGCTGCTTGATGTAGTGCAGCCGCTGGTCCACGGTCTCGTGGCTGGCCGGCCGCAGGCTGCCGCCGGCCGGCATCTGCAGGTAGCAGGCGCCCGAGCCGTCCACCTCGTGAGCGAAGTCCAGCAGGCCGGTGCCGTCGCTGCGCGCCTCCAGCAGCACCGCCCCCGCCGCGTCGCCGAAGAGGACACAGGTGGAACGGTCCTGCCAGTCCAGGATCGCGGTCATCACGTCGGCGCCGATCACCAGCACCCGCTCGTGGGCGCCCGACTGCACGAACTGCGCGCCCGTGGTGAGCGCGTAGAGGAAGCCCGAGCAGGCGGCGGAGACGTCGAACCCCCAGGCGCGGGTGGCGCCGATGCGGTCCTGGACGATGCAGGCGGTGGCCGGGAACAGCATGTCGGGGGTCACGGTCGCCACCACGATGAGGTCGATCTGGGAGGCTCCGAGCCCGCGCCGCCGCAGCGCGTCCGCCGCCGCCTTGGCCGCGATCTCGCTGGTCGGCGTCCCCGGCTCCACCACGTGGCGCCGCTCGATCCCGGTGCGGGTGCGGATCCACTCGTCCGAGGTGTCGACGACCCTCTCCAGGTCGGCGTTGGTCAGCACCCGCTGGGGCACGAAGGTCCCCACCGCGGTGATCGCGGCCCGTCGCTCGTTCATCGGCGCTCAGCCCTCTTCGCTGTCGCCGCCCGCAGCCACGGCGGTCCGGCTGCTTGGGCGGGGATCCGAGTATTAGAGCGGCAGCGCCGGGAGAGGTCAAGCAAAGCGTCCCCGCCTGCGCGGGCAGGGGCGAGCGAGGTTACTATTCTCCCGAACCCCCGATGATGCGCTCTCGGTGCGTGGACGCCAGGAACGACCGTGCCCTCGCCCAGGGGAGGATCCCGTGAGCGGGGACCGCGCCGCCACCACGGACGTGCTGCGCCTGATGGAGGAGCACGCAGCCTTTCTCGTCGACGCCGCGGGCGGTGCCGCGGCCTGGTCGGCTCTCGCCTCGGGCGAGTCGGTGTCGACCGTCGACCTGCGGGTCGACTACCTGGAGCCGGCCGGGCTGGGCGCGCCGCTGCGGGCCGAGGCGGTGCTGCTGCGCAAGGGCAGCCGCGTCTGCCACGTGCGGGTGCGGGTCAGCCAGGCCGGGGTGCGGGTGGCCGAGGGCGCCGCCGTCTACAGCATCCACAGGAGGAGGTCCGAGGCGTGAGCGCCGTGCGAAAGGCGAGGATCGACCGATGAGCGAGGACAAGCCGCTGGTGGGCGTGCTGATGGGCAGCCGTACCGACTGGGACACCGTCCGGCACGCCAGCGAGACGCTGGCGCGCTTCGGGGTGGCGCACGAGTGCCGCGTGCTCTCCGCCCACCGCACGCCGGCGGCGACCGCCGAGTACGTGCGCACGGCGGAGGAGCGCGGGCTCGAGGTGCTGATCGCCGCCGCCGGGGGGGCCGCGCACCTGGCGGGCGTGGTGGCGGCCCACACCGTGCTGCCGGTGCTGGGCGTGCCCATGGAGAGCGCGTCGCTCAAGGGCCTCGACTCGCTGCTCTCCACGGTGCAGATGCCGGGCGGCATCCCCGTGGGGACGCTGGCGATCGGTCGCGCCGGCGCCACCAACGCGGCGCTGCTGGCGATCGCCATCCTGGCCAACCGCCGGCCGGAGCTGCGCCTCAAGCTGCGCGCCTTCCGCGAGGAGCAGGCGGCGAAGGTGCTGGCCGAGACCCTGCCTTGAGGGTGCTGATCGTCGGCGGGACCCGCTTCCTCGGCCACGAGCTGGCCTGGAGGACGCTCGCCGCCGGGCACCAGCTGACGCTGCTCAACCGCGGCACCCGCCCGGACGCGTTCGGCGACCGCGTGGAGAGGCTCCGCGGCGACCGCCGCGGGCCGGACTTCGGCCGGCTGCTGGCGGGCCGCAGCTTCGACGCCGCCGTCGACCTCGCCGCCTACGACGCCGCCGACGGCCGGCAGGCGGTCGAGGCGCTGGACGGCCGTGTCGGCCACTACCTCGCCATCAGCAGCGGCCAGGTGTACCTGGTGCGCGAGGGCTGCCGCCGTCCGGCCCGCGAGGTGGACTACGACGGCCCGCTGACGGCGGAGCCGCAGGACGGGCGCGACAAAGGCGAGTGGAGCTACGGGATGGGGAAGCGGGCGCTGGAGGACGCGCTGGAGGAGGCGTGGCAGGCGCGGCGCTTCCCCGCGACCCGCCTGCGCCTGCCCATGGTCAACGGCCCGCGCGACCACTTCCGCCGCCTCGAGTGCTACCTGTGGCGGATGCTCGACGGCGGCCCGCTGCTTCTGCCCGGGGGCGGCGACCAGCGGGTCCGCCACGTGTGGTCGGCCTCGGTGGTGGGCGCCATCCTCGCCCTCCTCGGCCGCCGCGCGAGCTTCGGGCAGGCCTACAACCTGGCGCAGCAGGAGACGCCCACGCTGCGCGAGCTGCTGCTGATGCTGGCCGAGACTCTCGGCGCGGAGGCCCGCCTGGTCGCCGTCGAGGAGGACCGCCTGCGCTCGGCGGCCCTGGACCCGCTGGCGTTGTCGCCGTTCTCCGGCCGCTGGATGTCCTTCCTCGACCCCTCGCGCGCGCAGGCCGAGCTGGGCTTCCGGCACGAGCCGCTCGCCTCCTGCCTCGACAAGTGGGTCACCTCCTTCCTCGCGCATCCGCCGGTGGAGGCGCCCCCGGGGTACGAGCGGCGCGCCGAGGAGCGGGCCCTGGCCGCCGCCGTCTGAGTCGCCGCCCGGGCAGGGGCTGTTGACCCGAAACCACCGCCGGAGCACGATCAGCGCGCCATGAGGAATCACCGGCGCCTGCTGCTCGGCCTTCTGCTCGCCGTCACGTTGCCTCTCGCCACCTGTTCGAAGGGCGAGAGCTCCCGCCCGGCCGCCGCCCCACAGGGCGCGCCGGTCGCCGCGACGGTCGTCTACGTCGGGACCTACACGGACGCCGGCAGCCGGGGCGTGTACCGCGTCCGCCTCGACCCGGCGAAAGGCCGCGCCAGCCTCGGCGCGCCCGTGCTCGCCGGCCAGACGGAGAACCCCTCCTTCCTCGCGCTCCACCCCGACGGCCGGGTGCTCTACGCGGCGAACGAGGTCGACCGCTTCGGTGGGCGCCCCACCGGCGCCGTCAGCGCCTTCGCCATCGACGCGAAGACCGGCGACCTCACGCTGCTCGACCAGCAGCCTTCGGAAGGCGGAGGCCCCTGCCACCTCAGCGTCGACCACGAGGGGAAGAACCTGCTGGTCGCCAACTACGGCGGCGGCACCGTGGCCGTTCTGCCGATCGACGCCGACGGCCGGCTGCGCCCGGCTTCCTCGGTGCAGAGGCACCAGGGCTCGGGGCCGAACCGGGAGAGACAGGAGAAGCCGCACGCGCACGGCATCTACCTGGACCACGCCGAGCGCTTCGCGCTCGCCACCGACCTCGGCGCCGACCGCGTGTTCGTCTATGCGTTCGACCCCCAGGCCGGCACCCTCAAACCCCACGGCGCGGCCTCGCTGCCGCCCGGCTCGGGCCCGCGGCACCTGGTCTTCGACCCCGCCGGCACCCACGTTTACGTCATCGACGAGCTGTCGAACGACATCATCGCCTTCGCCTACGACCCCAACGCCGGCGCGCTGCACGCGCTGCAGCGGGTCTCCACCGTCCCGGCCGGCGCCGCGGCCGGCAACAGCACGGCCGAGATCGCCATCTCGAAGGACGGCCTCCACCTCTACGGCTCGAACCGCGGCCGCGACACCCTGGCGGTGTTCGCGGTCGACCCGGCGTCCGGCCGGCTCACGCCGCAGGGCGAGGTGGCCGCCGGCGGCCGCACCCCGCGCCACTTCGCCCTCGACCCGTCCGGGAGGCTGCTGCTGGTGGCGCACCAGGATTCCGACTCGCTGTCGCTGTTCGGCGTCGAGGCGAGCGGCATGCCGGCGCCGAGCGGCGCCACCGCCACCGTGTCCAGGCCGGTCTGCGTGCTCTTCGCGCCGGCGCGCTAGGGCGATGCCGGGGCTCGACCGGACGCTGGTCTGGGGGCTGGCGGCGGCGCTCATCGTGGGCGCGCTGGTGGGCATCGAGCGCGAGCGGAGCAAGACGGTCTCCGGCCACATCGGCATCGGCGGCGTGCGCACCTTCATCCTGTTCGCCCTGGCCGGCGCCGTCGGGGCCTGGCTGGCGAGGACCGTCGGCAGCCCCTGGGTGTTCGTGGCCACGGTCGCGTCGGTGGGCGCGCTGGCGGTCGCCGGCTACACGGCGCAGACACGGCTCAAGCCCGAAGCCGTCGGCCTGACCACCGAGATGGCGGCGATCGCCGTCTGCCTGCTCGGCGGCGCCTGCACCGCCGGCTACCCGCAGGTGGCGCTGGCGGCCGGCATCGCCGTCTCCGCCGTGCTCGCCTACAAGCAGCCGATGCACGGGCTGGTCGCCAAGCTGGGAGCCGACGACATCTCCGCCGGGGTCAAGCTGCTGGCGGCGACCTTCATCGTGCTGCCGCTGCTGCCGAACGAGCCGGTCGACCCCTGGGGCGCCATCCGCCCGCAGTCGCTGTGGACGCTGGTGGTGCTGATCGCCGCGCTCTCGCTGGTCGGCTACGTGGCGACGCGCGCCCTGGGCCCGGGGCGGGGCACCGCCCTCACCGGCCTCACCGGGGGCCTGGTGTCCTCGACGGCGGTGACCCTCAGCTTCGCCCGGCTGAGCCGGGAAGAGGACCGAAGCTCCGCCGACGGCCTGGCCGCCGGGCTGCTGATCGCCTGGGCGGTGATGAGCATGCGCATGGTGGTGCTGGCCGCGATCGTCCACCGCCCGCTGGTGCAGCCGATGATCCTGCCCTTCGGCGCCATGACCGCGGTGACCCTGCTCGCCATCGGCCTGCTGCTGCGTCGGGCCGGGCGGCGCCCGGCGGCGCCGCCGTCCGCGGTCGAGCTGCGCAACCCGTTCAGCCTGCGCTCGGCCATCAGCTTCGCCCTGCTCTTCGCAGCCGTGCTGCTGCTGGTGGCCATCGTGCGCCAGCACTTCCACGGTACCGCCTACTACCTGGTCGCCGGGCTCGCCGGCCTCACCGACGTCGACGCCATCACCCTCTCGATGGCTCAGCTGGCGCGGGACGGCGGGGCCAGCGCCTCCACTGCCGTCGGGGCCATGGTGACCGCCGCCCTGGCCAACACGCTGGTGAAGTGCGGGATGATCGTGGCCCTGGCCACCGCTTCGCTGCGCCGCCGGGTGCTCCTCGCCACCGTCCTGATCGTGATTGCGGCCCTCGTCTCGCTGCTGCTGCGCTAACGACTGCTGCCGCCCGCCCGCTCGAGGTCGTGGATCCGCCGCAGGTCCACGCCCACCAGGCCCTCTTCCGTGCGCAGGAACATGTCGGCGAAGCGCGCGCCCCAGACGACCTCGGTCCCCCGATAGGAGGTGCGGGCGTGCACCGCCTGCGAGAAGACCTCGTCGGTGCCGGAGACGAGCACCAGCACCTCCGCCTGCGAGCGGGCGAACTCCTCCGCGGTCACCCCGGCCAGCGGGCTGTCGCCGTCGATCGGGTGCACCACCACCCAGTGCAGCGGCAGGAAGGCCACCCGCGCGCGGTCCAGCCGCAGCTCGCGGAAGCGGCGCACCGGGCCGGCGGGCGAGTCCTCCAGCCGGCTGAGGCTGACGGTGGCGCCCACCTCGGTGAGCTGGCTGCTGCGCTCGTTGGCCAGGCGGAACATCAGGGCGGTTCCGCCGCGGAAGGGCGCCACCACCGCCTGGTGGCTGAAGACGATGCGCGCGGTAGGCCTCGAGAAGCGCGCGAACAGCAGCCCGGTGGCGAGGGCGAAGCCCATGAGCCCCACCAGCGCCTCCACCGTCACCAGCAGGTTGACCAGCAGGCCGTTCGGGCTCATGCGGCCGTAGCCGATGGTCGCCAGCGTCTGCACGCTGAAGAAGAAGGCGTCCTCGAACCGCGCGAACGGCGTCCCGCTGTGCCAGCCGTCGAGGGCCTGGGGGCCGCAGAGGAAATAGAGGAGGGCGAAGCCGAGGTTGGCGGCGAAATAGCCGGCCGCCACCAGGCTGAAGAAGCGCGGCCAGGAGGTGGTGAGCAGCGTGTGGTAGGGCGAGAGCGAGCGGAAGAAGGGCAGTCCCGCGCGCACCACGTTGAAGCTGCCGTCCGGGTTCAGCAGCCGCCGCTGGCTCTGCTGCGCCACCCGGCTGCCGAAGCCGAAGTCGGAGCGCGCGTCCTCCGCCGGCAGCGGGCTGGTCCTGGTCGCGGCCACCGCTCGCTGCCTCAGCCCAGCAGCAGCGCCTTCCAGTCGGGGGCGGAAGGCGCCGGCGCGGGCGCGAGCGCCTTCTCCAGGGCGAAGGAGGCCATCTTCTCGACCGCCCAGGGGAAGTGGGCGTCCTTGAGGCTGCGGTAGTCGAGGTCGGGCGTGTAGTTGGTGAGGTCGATGCCGTAGAAGCGGCCGTCCTTCACCGCGAACTCGACCGCGTTCATGTCGTAGCCGAGCGCGACGTTGAGCCTGATCGCCAGCTCCTCCGCCCGCTCGCGCAGCGGCCTGGGCAGCGCCTCGTAGTCCTGGTCGTAGACGCCCATCCCGCCGGGCGCCGGATCGTAGCGGATGGCGCGGGCGTGGCGGCGGCCGATGGTCGGGACCCGTATGTAGGTGTCCCACTCCACGAACTCCTGCAGCATCATGGTGAGCGTCCCCGACTCGTTGTAGTGGTGCAGCAGCTCGTCGAGGGAGCGGATCTTGTGCACGTTCTTCCAGCCGCCGCCGAAGGCGGGCTTGAGGATGCAGGGCACCCCCACCTGGTCGAGGTACATGGAGAAGTCCACGGGCCACAGGTTGCGCAGGCTCTCCGCGGTCACGTCGTCGACGTAGCTGCGGTTCGGCAGCACCACCGTCTTCGGCTCGCCGATGCCGAGCTTCTCGGCGGCCGCGTAACCGAAGAACTTGTCGTCGGCGCTGCGCCAGAAGGCGTTGTTGATGCAGTAGACGCCCTGCAGCGCCGCCATCTTCAGGTAGACGGCGTAGTAGGGGACCTCGTGGCTCATGCGGTCGAGGATCACGCGATAGGGCACCGGCTCGTTGAGCCTGGTCCCGCCCAGGTGCACGAACTCGGCGGTGGCCTTGCCGGCGGCGTTCACCTTGGCGATGAAGGCGTCGGGGAAGGAGTTCTCTCGCCCGCGCAGTACCCCGATCCTGGGCCCGTTCGCAGTCATGGCGCTCCTCTGAGTGGGAAGGGCATTCTACCCCGCGGCACCTGAGCGGCCGCTTGCCTTCTCACAGGAATGCAGAAGCCGGGGTCGGCCGGGGCGGATCCGCGGTAAGCTGCATCCTCGGGCCGGGCCGGGGGACCGGATCCTGCTCCCGCATGGACGACATCCGCAAGCCTCAGCACCCGTTCTCGGGGACGTATCTCCTGCCCGCCCTCGCTGCCGCGGCGGCCGCCGGCGCGCCGTGATCCATCCAGCCCACGACGCCCGGCGCCGGGCCCTGCTCTTCGAGGAGCGGCGCCTCCTCGGTGAGCTCGAGTCGTGGGCGGGCCGGGTGGAGACGGACCCGTCGCTGGTCCGCGCCCTCGCCGACTCCCGCGCCCAGCTCGACGAGGGCTTCCTGCTGGTGGTGGTGGGCGAGTTCAACTCCGGCAAGAGCGCCTTCGTCAACGCGCTGCTGGGCGCGCCGGTGCTGGAGGAAGGCGTCACCCCCACCACCTCGCGTATCGCCCGGCTGCGCTTCGGCGAGCGGCCGGCGCGCCACCTGGGGGAGGACGGCGTGGAGACGGTCGCCGCCCCGGCGGAGATCCTGCGCCAGCTCACCATCGTCGACACCCCCGGCACCAACGCGGTGCTGCGCGAGCACGAGACTCTCACCCGCGAGTTCGTGCCGCGGGCCGACCTGGTGCTGTTCCTGACCTCGGCCGACCGCCCCTTCACCGAGACCGAGCGCGCCTTCCTGGAGGCGCTGCGCGAGTGGGGCAAGAAGGTGGTGGTGGTCGTCAACAAGGCCGACCTGCTGGAATCGGTCGACGACGGGGAGCGGGTCACCACCTTCGTGCGCGAGCAGGCCGCGCGCACGCTGGGCGCTGCCCCCGAGGTCTTCGCGCTGTCCGCCCGGCGCGCCCGGCGGGCCCGCGAGGCGGACGACCCGCGGGCGCTCGAGGCCTCCGGCCTGCCCGCCTTCGAGTCCCGGGTCACCGCCCGGCTGGACGAGGTGGAGCGCTTCCGGCTGAAGCTGCTGAACCCGGCCGGTGTCGCCCGCCGGGTGGCCGGCCAGGTGCAGGCGGTGGTGGAGACCCGGCTCGAGCTGCTGCGCGAGGACGTCTCCACCCTGGAGGCGGTGGAGGGCCTGCTGCGCGGCCACGCCGAGCGGCTCCTCCGCGATTTCCGCCTGCGCCTCTCGGACGTGGAGAAGGTGCTGCTCGACTTCGAGAAGCGGGGCCACGCCTTCTTCGACGAGCGGCTGCGCATCGCGCGCGTGCCTCAGCTGTTCGACCGGGAGCGGCTCCGCCGCGACTTCGAGCAGGCGGTGGTGGCGGAGCTGCCGCGCGAGGTCGAGCGGCGGGTGGAGGCCGTGGTCGACTGGATGGTGGCCGAGGACCTCGCGCTGTGGCAGGAGGTGATGCGCCTGCTGCGGGCCCGGCAGGCGGCCCACGCCGACCGGCTGGCCGGCGTCGACGACCGCTTCAGCTACGACCGCCAGGAGCGGCTGCAGGCCGTGGGCCAGGTGGCGCAGCACGCTGTGGCCGCCTACGACACCTCGGGCGAGGCGCGGCGCCTGGCGGAGGGCGTGCGCGGCGCGGTGGCGGGGGCGGCGCTGCTGCAGGTCTCGGCCCTGGGGCTGGGGGCGATGGTGGCCGCGCTCGCCAGCAGCACCGCGGCCGACGTCAGCGGCTTCCTGGCGGCGGGGATGCTGGCGGTGGTGGGCCTGCTGGTGCTGCCGGCGCGGCGCCAGCGGGCCCGCCAGCAGCTCGCCCGCAAGGTGAGCTCCCTGCGCGAGACGCTGGTGCATTCGCTCACCGAGAGCTTCGACCGCGAGGGCGAGCGCGCGCCCGGCCGGGTGCGCGACGCCGTCCGGCCCTACCGGGAGTTCGTGGTTTCGGAGCGCGAGCGGCTGCAGGCGGTGCGCCAGGCGCTGGCGCGCCTTTCCAGCGAGCTCCAGGCGCTCAGTGCGCAGGTGCAGGCCTTCGGCCGGGAAGAGAGCGCCCTTCCCCGCTGAACGCGGGCGGCGGGTCCGCGGCCCGCGTCGGCGGCGCCGGCTGCACCTGGACGCCGAGCCACAGCGAGCGCTCGGTGATGGCGAGCTCGCCGACGCTGATGGCGAGGGCGAGCGGCCTGCCGCCCAGGTCGACTGTCGGCGCCACCACCACCGGCACCGTCGCCGGGTGGATCTTCTCGGTCGGCAGGCGCACCTCGAAGCCCTGGTCGACGACGTCGCGGACCAGCCCCAGCACGTCGACGTGGTCGAGCACGGTGCCGCAGAAGCCGGTCTTCTTGGAGTCCAGGATCCGACGGGCCGCCGCCCAGGATGCGGCCGAGGGCTCGATGCGCAGGCGAACCCGCAGCGGCGGGAACCGGGGGATGGCCAGGATGCCCCCGCCCGCGGCCTGCAGCCGCACGCTGCCGGCCAGCACGTAGTCCGCCGGCTTGACCCGCCCGCCCACGTCCTCCACCGCGTCGAGGTCGCCGCAGGCGGTCCCGGCGACGCCCTCGCCGTTCCAGTGGAAGTGCAGCCGCGCCCGCCCCTGGCCGGAGTCCACCCGCACCGGCAGCACCATCGAGACGGACTCGTTGCCGAAGCCGACCTGCGGGGTGCCGGTCTGCAGTCGCCCGCTGACCTCCGCGATGGTGACCTCCAGGTCGTAGGTCCCGAGCCTCACCAGCTTCTTGACCTCGCCGTGATGACGCACATGCAGGTTCTCGAGCGTCAGCGTCACCTGGTTGGCGAACCCGCCGGCCAGCTTGCCGAGCAGGTCGCGGAGCAGCTCGGTGGGGATGTCGACGCGCAGGGGCGCCTGCGGCATTCCGGCCAGCCTGGGGTCGCGGCTCACCATGTCGTCGAGCCGTGCGTACAGGGTCTCCCGCTCCTGCTCCAGCGCCGTGATCTCGCGCCGCAGCTCGCTCGCGCTCAGCCGGTCCTCGCGGTGGCAGCCCGCCAGCCCGGCCGCCCAGGCCAGGCCGAGAGCGAGGGCGCCGCCGGGCCATCCGCGCCGGCTCACGGCCGGCGCTCCGCGGCGGGGACGCCGGCGCGCTGCACCTGCCCCGCCCGCACGCTGACGGCGATCCACAGCCGGCCGCCTCCCGCGAGGACACGCGACACCGCCACCTGCAGCATCAGGGTGGCGGGCGCGATGCGCACGGGACCGCTGCTCACCGCTGGCAGCTGCAGCTGCTGGCGAAACTGCACCGGGATCTGCACCGCCGGCAGCAGGCTCTCGAGCTGCCGGCGCAGCGTGTGCTCGAGCGCGTGCAGGGCCGGGTCGCCCAGCACGGACTCGCGGCCCGCCGCGTTCTCGATGGTGACCTCGTCGAGCGCCATCCTCGCCTGTAGCCTGCCCTGGGTGGCGTCGACGCGGACCTGCTCCAGGGCGCCGCG
>Ga0335069_10000690_pt1 | contig 55177 bp, 46 predicted proteins | sample Lox_Sample_11_FD_206714 | JGI IMG/M metagenome (GOLD analysis project Ga0335069, IMG submission 206714) | Soil microbial communities from Loxahatchee National Wildlife Refuge, Florida, United States - Lox_Sample_1.1 | ecosystem: Environmental > Terrestrial > Soil > Wetlands | place: USA... | reverse complement strand
CTTCCGCGACGACGCCACCGAGGCGCAGTGCTCGAGGAAGTCGATGCCGGACACTGGCTGCGTCAGCAGCGCGAGCAACTCACCGGCAGATGGCAGGGCCCGCTTGGCGTGGCTCCCGGGTCCCTCATCATCTGTATCGGGCTCGGCTCGCCCGCGGACGATCTGTCGGCAGAGCTGCTCGTGCGCCTACTGCGGAAGGAGGCCATAGACGCACGACATTTTTCGCCCGCGGACATCGCGGCAGGGTTGCCGCCGGGCGCGGATCCCGAGGGCGTCGCCATCGTCTATTTGGTGAGCGCCTTCCCCGCTCCAGAACGCGACCGCGCCAACTCGCTCAGTCAGCAGCTCCGCGCGCTGTTGCCACACGCGAAGCTCGTCAAGGTCTTCTGTCCAGGAATGACTGCGGCATCCACGTCGGAATACAGCGCTAACGCTGGACCGACCCTGGTTTCCTTCGTGGAAGCCATCCAAGTATCGGCGTCTTGGCAGAAAGCACGCCACGAACGACCTAGCCAAGTCCCGAGCCGGGCGGCTGCGTGGAGCCTTGGTTGAGGGCACACGAGAGTCGTCTGAGCCTTTCTTGAACTTCAAAACGCTGCCAGCGCTCATGAGGTCGGGCACGGTAGCGGTCCCTCACAAAGAGAGGGCCAGCAGCGGGCTCGTTCAGACAGGCGGCGCAGCATGGGCGCAGCCGCCGTGAAGCTTCATGAGCGGCACTCGCGTGGCAAGCGCGCTCTGAGCGGTTCTATCAGCCCGCCAGCGCCGCGCCGCGCCCCATGGGCGCGAGCACGCTGCGACCAACTGCAAGGCTGTCCTGGGGTTTCCGCTGGTCTCTGGCGCCGGCGCCAGACTCGAGGAGCAGATCGATGAACGCTCTGGCCTTGAACGGCAGGAATTGGCGACCGGGATAGAGCAGGTATAAATTGGATTCCTTCAACTGAAAATCCGTCAGAACCGGCTTCAAGACGTTCGCATAAGCGGGATCGTCTAAGAGAGCGGCAGGCAGCAGCGCCAAGCCCAGGCCACCCGCTGCGGTGATGGCGGCGTCCGCAGTCGTTCGACAGCGCAGAGCGACTCGAAGCGGAATCTCGACAGTGCCGGTCGGGCCCGTGAGCGACAGCAGCTCGGGGCCCCCGGTAGTAATGAAATCGTGCCGGGTGAGATCCGCGGGGACTTTGGGCGTGCCATGGCGCTCCAAGTAGCCGTGCGAGGCGGCCACGCGGAAGGCGACCGGCCGGACGCGACGCGCGACGACGTCCGCGGGCAGTTCTTCGTCGCTGACGATGCGGAAGGCGAGGTCGTAGCCCTCTCCGGCGAGATCCACGGCCCGATCCAGGAGTGAGATCTCGAGCACCACTTCCGGCCAGCGCCGGCGATACTCGGCCAGTACGTTGCTGAGTCTCGAGCCCGGCATGTACGCCTGGCAGAACGCGATGCGCAAGGTGCCACGAGGCGCTGATCCCAGGGATTCAAGTTCGTGCTCGGTCTGCTGTAGATCCCGCAGAATGCCCTTGCACCGCTCGAAGTAGATTTTACCGGCGTCCGTGAGGCTGAGCTTGCGGCTGCTGCGGTTGAGGAGCCTCACCCGCAGGCGTTTCTCGATCGCCATGACGTGCTTGCTGACCATCGCGGTGGAGAGATCCAACCGTTCGGCCGCGCCCACGAAACTGCCAGACTCGACCACCTGGCGAAATACGTTGATGCTCGTAAGCGTATCCATAGGGATGTCCGTGCCGTCCTGCTTTGCCCGCCGAGAATCGTGGTGCACCGTACTGTTCGGTACAGGTTACAGGATTTGCGGGCGCCGTCAAGCAAAACTGTACTGAGCGGTTCATTTGGCGTCCTGGGCGGAGGCGCTTCACTCTGTAAGTTGTTAATAGTTTGTGACAATTCGGCCGTTGATCGCTGGTGAGGACCCTCACAGTGTGGATTCGCGGGCCCCGTGCGCCGGGCGCTTCAGCCGATACCCGACCGCCGCGCGACCGGTGGCGTATCTCTGCCACGACCGTTCATTCAGCTGCACGCGTGCATGGCGAGCACCGCTCACGTTGGCCGGCGAGGGCTACGGTTTCGGTCCCGGCCAGCATGCATCGCTGGTTCCGCGCAGGTCCGGCGCGCAGTCGCTCCGCGCAGCGGTTGTTGGGCAGCGCGTTGGCGGAGGGTCGGCTGTCCCCGCCGCGATCCGATGCGCCGGGTCCCGGCGCCAAATACGCGCGCCGGGGGCGTGTGGCGAATGCTGCGTGGATCGCGCCCTCGAGGATATGCGTCGCGAAGATCGACGTGGACGTGCAGGCGACATCTGAACTGGCGCCCGAGGCCCCGGACTCGTCCGGGTCGGTGGGACGTGCGTCCCTGGTCGCTCAGACGTCGTGAGGCAGCAAAGTGTCCGCCTACGTGAACTCCCGCAGCCGCCTGTGGGCTGGATCCAGCGGGGCCGCACGTCAGTCGACGCACGCTCGGTTCGGCATCATCTCATCAGAAGGGACAAGTCCAGACCTGCGTGCAGCGCGCATGAGCTCACTGCACTTGGGCTTCCCGACGAGGCGCCGCGGCGTCCTCAGTATTCGCGGTGCCTACTGACGGGGCATCCGCCTGCGTCACCGGCCGTGGTGGCGGCAATGGGCTAACAACAGTCCGGCGTTCAGCGCCGCCCGTAGTGCAAGTGTTGCCGGCGCCCGGACGCGGTCGGGGCTCGCTCTGCCGGCCGCGTGCAGCGCTCGCAATTTACCCAGCCAGACTCGCCGTTCAGGTAGTGTTCCTTCTTCCAGATCGGCAGGCGATGTTTGACCTCGTCAATGACGTAGCGGCAGGCGCGGAAGGCCTCGTCGCGATGCGGTGCGCTCACGCCCACCCATACCGCCAACTCGCCGACGGCGAGGTCGCCTACGCGGTGCACGCACGCCGCGTGCGTCGCGCCGAGGTCGCGCACCGCCTCCTCGACGATGCGCTCGCCCTCCCGGACCGCGAGCGGCTCGAAAGCCTCGTAGGTGAGCCCGCGTACCTGCTCTCCGTCGTTGCACTTGCGTACCCATCCTTCGAAGGTGGCGTACGCGCCGCAGGTCGGATCGACAAGTTCCGCACGTAACGCCTCCAGCTCAAGCGGCGCGCGGCAGACGCGGAACGTGGGCACGACCCCTCACTAACCGCCGGACACCGGCGGAATGAACACGACCTCGTCGCCATCGACTAGCGGAGTCGACCACCCGCGGAACTCCGTGTTGACGGCGACCCGCAGCGCCTCCCGAGGAAGCGAGAACGAATAGCGGCGCTTGAGCTCCTCGTACAGCTCCGCAGGGGTGCGGGCACCCGTCAGAAGTGATTCGTGGCGCCGCGCCGCTTGCTGGCGAAGCAGCGCGTAGTACTGCACGCCGACGCGCTTGTCTTGCGTGCCCTGGGCACTGCCGCAGTAGTTCGGAGTGATCATGCGGCGGCCGCATCGCCGCTACCCACGGCCTGGCGCATGGTGCCGGGCCCCGGCTGCTGCAGCCGTGCGCTTGCGGTCTCGATACCGCGCGGGGGCGACCGGCCCATGTTGCCAGTCGTGGTCAACGTGGCGGCTGCGACGGTCAGCGGCTCCATCTGCACTCGGAGCCCGGAACGTACCAAGACACCGCGACGCACGACTGTATCGAAATCTCGGCAGTTCTTGATCGGAGTAACGCTCCTGCGATGCGCTGCAACAATCGCACCGGACCGCCCGATGTGGGCCTCGGCGACAGCTGCGCGTTCCGCTATAGGTTGTGCATCGACACCGACGATGACGGGTCGCTCGCGGGCATCGGGACACATAAGTGCACGGCGCATCGTCAGCCACCGATGTAGAACATCTCGATGCGTCGCTCAGCAGTAGCAGCAGCGCGCAGTCCGGCCCGACGCTCACTGTACCGGTCCGCGCGGCGCAGCCAGGCCCCGCGGATCAGCTCGAGCAGTTCTTCGTCGCTCGCTCCGCCCCGCAGCGCATGGCGCAGGCTCGTGCCATCTTTCGCGAACAGGCAGCCGTACAGCACGCCGTCGGACGACAGGCGCGCGCGCGAGCAGTCGCCGCAGAACGGCTGCGACACCGAAGAAATGAACCCCACCTCGCCCTCACCGTCGGCGAAAGCGTAACGCCGGGCGACCTCTCCTCGGTACTGCGGCTCAAGGGGGAGCAGCGGCCAACGCTCGCCGATGCGCAAGACGAGTTCCTTCGACGGAACCACTCGCTCTGACCGCCAGTGCTGGCCGTTGCCGACGTCCATGTACTCGATGAAACGCACGATCACCCCGCTGCCTCGGAAGTGCTCGATGAGCTCGAGCGCCGTATGATCGTTCACATTGCGCTGCACGACCGCATTGATCTTGATGGGGTTGAGGCCGGCGCGGCGTGCATGCGCGATGCCATCCAGCACCTCCTCGGGGCTTCCAAACCCGCCCGACATGCGCGCGAACACCGCTGGATCCAGGCTGTCAAGACTCACGGTGATGCGTCTGAGACCAGCCGCTTTGAGCTCACTCGCATATTTCGCGAGCAGCATCCCGTTCGTGGTGAGGGCGACGTCTTCGACTCCTGGAATGCGGGTCAGGTCGCCGATCAGGTCCGCGAGGTTCGCGCGCAGCAACGGCTCACCACCCGTCAGACGGAGCTTGCGCACACCCAGCTTTACAAACAGGCGCGTCAGCCGGACGATCTCGTCGAACGCGAGGCGTTCTTGAGATCCGAGGAAGCGGTAGCGTTCGTGATAGGCCTCGCGCGGCATGCAGTATGGGCAGCGAAAGTTGCAACGGTCCATGACCGAGATGCGCAGGTCGCGCATCGGACGGCAGAGTGCGTCTCGCGGCGGGCGGAGCCTGTGCAGGGGAACAATGACGTCTTCGACCGGCATGACTCCTCGGCCAGATCCGTGATCTCTAGGATTCGGCCATCGCCAACGGCTTGGTCGCCGTTCTCGCCGTAGCGACGGTCAACGCGATTTCGCCGAGGTAGATGCTCTGCTCACCGAGCGTAACAGCCACGAAGCGCCGCTCGCGGCCGTGATACACGCAGACCTGATAGTCACCGCTCGCGGGTGGCAGCCCGTCGAAGCAAAAGTCCCCGAACGCATCGGTCGTCGAGCTCATCAGGTGATTGTTGCTGTGATAGAGCTCAACCGTGGCGCCAGGCACGCACTCGCTGACGCCGTCGGGCGCTCGACTGACGGTGCCGCCGATGAAGCACTGATCGGCGCGGTCGAGATTCTTATACCAGACGCGCGGCTGGGTTCCGCGCTCGGGCTCCAGGACCCGCAGGTCTTCGCGAGCAGCGTACTCGGCCATGTCGGCATCGGTCGTCTTGACGGCTTGAAAGACTTCCGTCGGGCACACCCCGACACACCGCGGTGCGGAGGCGCCCGCATCGAGGAGGTGTGCGTCGAAGAACCAATTCTGCGGGAGCTGCTGCTGCTCGTTCCAGACGATCGCCCCGTACGGGCACGCGCTGACAAGGTCGCGACGGCCTTTTGCCTTCACCGGATCGATGATCACGATCCCGTCTTCACGCTTGCGGATCGAGTCGTCGCCGGCCGCCTTGATGCAAGGCGCGGCGTCGCAGTGATTGCACATCACTGGCACGTACGCAACGTCGACCATTGGAGTTGCGCCGCGTACGTGCCTGCGAAGGCGCATCACGCCGGGCCCGCGCGGGGCGTGGGGTGCCGAGTAACCCGGAAAGTCGTTACCGACGAGCTCGTCCTTGGTGGCCAAGGTGCAGTTATTGCAGTTCGTGCACCGCGCGACGTCTACGATCAGGTTCCACTTGCTATTCATAGAAGCTTACCTTCAGGCTGCTGTGCGCCGAGTGGCCGCAAACCGTTCCGCATTCCGCCAGCGCTCCACCTGGACCAAGCACGAATTCGGCGCCATGCTGCTCGTGCCGCGACTCTGGGTCCGCGACGAAGTGAGGGTGTTGAGGCAGCCGCCGATCTCGACATGTTCGCCGTTCACCTCGATCATTTGATACTCGGCGCTCGATTCGAACGACTTCACGACTCCGCGGGTGACCAGCGGAGAGATGTCGGCGGCGCAGATCACCGCTCCCCGGTCGTTCCAGATCTTGACCAGATCGCGCTGGCCGATCCCGCGTTCGCGAGCATCTAGATCGTTCATCCGCAGCAGATAGAAGTAATGTCCGCTGATGCAGGCACGATGGTCCTCGATGTCGTTGATGGCGCCATTCTTGCCGTCTACGTGCGTGTGGAAGCTGAAGCGCGAGTGCGTCGCGATCATCTGCAACGGGTAGCGCTCGGCCAGGCCGGTCGTGTGCGGGCCTTCCCACGCAGGTATGTAGCGGTTCAGCACCGGCCGCTCGGGGTTGTTCGGGTCGTGACGCCGGAGGTTCTCCGGAATGAACTCGAGCTTGCCGCTCGGAGTCTGTAGTCCCTTGCCGAACTCCTCGGCCCATTGCGCCGGCAGCGGCTGTGGCTCGGCGATGTCCTTCGCTCGCCCTTCCGCAAACCAGCGGAAATTCACCGGGGAACGGAGCGCTTCCGCCTCGGGCGGCACGACGAAATAGCCTTTCTTAACGAATTCTTTCCAGGAGATGTGCTTCGGCAGCTCCGAGCCGTCAAAGATGCGCTTGCACCAGTCAAGCTCGGTGCAGCCTTCGGTAAAGACCGCGCCAAGGCCGAGACGCTGCAGGATCGCCGAGAAGATCTCATAGTCCGATTTAGACTCGCCCAGCGGCTCGATGCACTTGTGCTGCAGCGCGATGACGCGATGGTTGACGCCGTTAAAACCGTGCCAAGCGTATCCGCCAGAGCCGCACCACTCGCCGATGTCCCAGCGCTCGAGATTCGTACAGGCGGGCAGGATCACGTCGGCGAACTGGGCTTCGCCCTCGTCCCAGATGCTCTGGTTGACGACGAACTCAATGCTCTCGTGCCGATAAGCCTCGGCCATGCGATTGGACTCGGTCATCGTGCTGAAAGCCGAGCCGCCGTACTTGTAGATCATGTGGATGCGCGGATAGCCGGGCATCGGGTAGGTGAAAGGCGCGAACTGTAGCTCCGGCGCAATGCCGTCCCACAGGTAACCCGTGGCATGCCCCTTGATGATCGCCTCAGGAATCTGCTGGCGCGGAATGAGCTGGCGCACCGGGTTCATGCTGAGAACGTGCGGCATCCGCTGGTAGTTGTTAACCGCGTTGCCCGTCCACTGCAGCTCGCCCGAGATGCCGCCGTCGGCATAGCCAGGGAAATAGAACTCGTGGTCCACGGGCGTGCCGAACTGCAGGCCACCCATGTTGATGCCGGGCTTTCCGAGGCCGCGCATCGCCATCATCATCACCATGCAACGCGCCCACTGCTGACCGGTCGCGCCACGTCCGGCGCCGCCGAATCCGGCACCGCTCATCCCGCACGAGAGGTAGGTCTTCTTCTTCGCCCACAGCCGCGCCAGGGCGCGCACGTCCTTGGCCGGAACGCCCGTCTCGGGCTCCTGCCATTCGGGGGTCTTCGGTACGCCGTCGGCCTCGCCCATCACGTAGGCGCGCCACTCGTCGAACCCCGTCGTGCGTGTGCGGACGTACTCGACGTCGTAGAGGCCTTCCTTGATCCAGACGTACATGATGGCGATTGCCAGCGCCGCATCCGTCTGGGGCCGGATCGGAATCCAACGGCCGCCAAAGAGCTGCGCGGTCGAGTTGTAATGCGGGTCGATATGAATGAACTCGATGCCGAGCTCACGCGCCCACATGCGCCGTTGGGTGCTTTCCATGCCTGAATAGGCGCCGAAGGTGCTTTCCGGATCGCTCGACCAGAACACAATCTGCTCGGCATGCTGCAGGCAGTCTTCCACGGTGCCGTAGTTGGCTGCGACGCCGACGCGCTGACTGTGTCCCCAATGGTGCATGGCGCCCCAGTACCATCCCTCCCAGCTGTCCGGATTCGCCGCCATGCGGGTGAAGCCGATCAGATTGCCGAAACGCGTGAGTGCGCTGAGGTAGTAGCCGATGTTTCCCCACTGATGATGCGAGGAGAAGGGGATGAAGATGGATCCCAGGCCGTACTTGCGCTTTTGACTACGTATCTCGTTGGCGACGATCGTCAGCGCCTCGTCCCAGCTGATGCGCTCGTACTTCGAGATGCCACGATTTTGCGGATTGCGCGCGCCGTTCGGATCGAAGTCCACGCGCTTCATCGGGTAGAGAAGTCGACGTTCGGAGTAGGTAGTGGACTTCACAGCTAGTGCGTGCGGAGCGACCACCGCTTGACGGCGCGGCGTAAACTCGCGACCGCGCGCCTGGATCGTCCAGCTGGGCGCGTCCTTTGCGTCAAGGTCTACCGGCGTCACGCGCACGATTCGGCCGTCGCGCACGTAGACAAAGAGGGGGCCGCCGTTGGTCAGGTTCGTGTATCGAATGGTCCCGTCGCTCTGCGGTACCCCGAACTTGAGGCCCGCCTTGAGCATGAAATTCAGCGTCTGCATCCACCAGACCACGATCGCATCGGATCCAGCCACCTGAACCAGGAAGTTCTTGGCGGCATGCACGACTTCCCCCATGTCCGGTTCGGGCTTCATCATCGTGAGGGCAGTGTCGACGTTTTTGAACATCATCACGACGTCGGGCTTCGGATGAAGGCCGGAGATTGCCCGTACCTTGCCGTTTCGCACGATGAAGTGGCGACCGATGCTGCCATCCTTCAGCTGGATCTGTGTGATCGCATCATGACGGCGAAGCGTGGCGCGCAGCGCGGGATATATAAGAGAGAGCACGTTGAGCGTGGGCGCGAGTGCGAACAAGATGATTCGCAGGATTGCGCGCTTGGCCGCAGTGATGATCGCCCTCATGTGCCGAGTCTCCAAAGGTTCCGACCGGCAGACACTAGTTCCGATCGCCCGCCGGAACGAGACACCACTGGGAAGCGTGCGTTTATCCGCAGTTAACGACGCCGGAGAGGCGAGGGGGACGACGTATCGCGGTCCTCGTGCGGTGGACCGCTTCGCGTGGCGGAATGCGCGGACCTCGCTCGAGGTTGCGCCACAAAGGACCGGGGTCCACCGGCCCTGGTTCAGCGCCGCGGAGGGGTATCGTCAGGGCTCTGTACGCCAACGACCGAGGTCGCAACGGCAGGGCGTAGAGCGGCAGTCGCGTTTGGCAACTCCGGTTACCGCGCATTCACGGGCGCGGTGCAGCCGCTCCGTTGACGCCATCGCGCAACGCGGCGTCAACGACGCTCCCCGGCCAAGGGGGCTAACGGCCAGACTAGTTACCCCAGCGCAATGTCCCCTTCGAACTCCCAATTGAGGTTTACGCCGGCGATCTGGACTGTGACCTTGGCGGGGAGCGTTTCCGACCCAGCCACGGTTCCCCTCGCGCGGGCCTTCGCGACCGCCAGTTCAATCTCGCGCTGAGCGTTCACTCCGAATGACTTGAGGAACTTGCGTACGCTCAGATTGAATGCCTCCTCGTTCATCGCGGGCCTCCCGGGTGTGGTGTTCGGTTCCGTCGTTGGAATGCTCGCTCTTTTCCCAAGATCATCCGCGCAAAGACAATTCCGGTCAACGAGGAAGGGGACGATTCCAGCGCAGGTGGTGCGTGCAGAACGCCTCTTCGAGTGCCTCCGGCGGGTGCCGGGCGCACGGCAGTTTGAGCTCACCCATGCATGGCGGATCAACCATGGTCTTTCTCCCCAATGTTTGGAGCCGTCCGTTGCTCCAAACGGGGCGAATCGCCTGTTGCACCCCATTCATGGACCGATCCATCGTCGCCGTCACGGCTTGCGCGTCTCCGGCGTCGACCGCAGAGGCAAATGGTGCTTCCTGCGCGGCCTGCACGACCTGCGCTGAGCGTCCGCCTCCACATCTGTCGCTGAGCAAGTGAGCTGCATCGTTTCCCGCCGGGAAACATGCGTGTCTCGCGGGCGGATTGTTCGAGTGTGCGCCGCGACTCTAGGCTCGCACCCCATGATGGCGAACCAACAGCTGAAGCAATGTGTGCGCCTCGCCGGGGTTGCATGCGCCGGGGCGATGCTCACGTCGTGCCGCGAAGGCGTGCTCGATCCCCACGGCCCGGTCGGTCAAGCTGAGCGCGTCATTCTCTACGACGCGACCGCCATCATGCTCGCGGTCGTCGTTCCGGTGATCATCCTGACAATGGCGTTTGCCTGGTGGTTCCGCGCGGACAACCGCCGCGCCACCTATCGTCCGGACTGGGAGTATTCCGGCACCATCGAGCTCATTGTCTGGTCCATCCCGGCACTCGTCATCCTGTTTCTGGGCGGCATCGCCTGGATCGGCTCGCATGAGCTTGATCCGCCCAAGCCGCTGGCAACTGCCGCGGAGCCACTGGAAGTGGAAGTCGTGTCGCTCGACTGGCGATGGCTGTTCATCTATCCGCACGAGCGCATCGCCACGGTAAACCACCTGGTTGTGCCGACCGGTGTGCCGGTGCACTTCCGGCTGACCTCCACCAGTGTCATGAACAGTTTCTTCATTCCCCAGCTCGGCAGCCAGATCTACACCATGACCGGGATGACGACGCAGCTCAACCTGCAGGCGGACGAGCCAGGCACCTACGAGGGGCTCTCCGCGCAGTTCAGCGGACCCGGATTCTCCGATATGCGCTTCTCGCTGGTGGCTTCCTCGAGCGACAAGTTCGCGAGCTGGGTTGCCGAAGTGCGTGCGCGGGGCGGGGTAATGGATGAGACCGCCTTCGCTCAGCTTGCCCGGCCGACGCACGGGGGCGGGGAGCTGACGTATGGCGAATTAGCGCGGGATCCGTTCGACACGGTCGCACACGGACAGATGACGACCGCGTGGTCGCCCGAAGAGGCGCTTTGACATGTTTGGCAGGCTCTCCTGGTCCGCAATCCCCTTCGACCAGCCGATCATCATGGGTACGTGCGGCACGATCGCTGCCGTGCTGCTGGCGCTCGGCATCCTCATCAGCGCCAAGGGGTGGTGGCCCTATCTGTGGCGCGAGTGGATCACCAGCGTCGATCACAAGCGCATCGGCGTCATGTACATGGTGCTGGGTCTGGTGATGCTGCTGCGTGGCTTCGCTGACGCCATCATGATGCGTTCCCAGCTGGCGCTGGCGGCGGGACAGGCCGCGGGCTACCTGCCGCCCGAGCACTACGACCAGATCTTCTCGGCGCACGGCACGATCATGATCTTCTTCGTCGCGATGCCGTTCGTTGTCGGGCTGATGAATTTCGTCCTGCCGCTGCAGCTCGGCGTGCGCGACGTGGCGTTTCCGGTGATCAACTCGGTAAGCTTCTGGCTCACCGCCGCGGGCGTCTTGCTGGTGAACCTCTCACTCTTTGTTGGGGAGTTCGCCCGAACCGGCTGGCTCGCCTATCCGCCCCTGAGCGAGCTCGCCTACTCGCCCGGGGTCGGCGTGGACTACTACCTCTGGTCCTTGCAGCTGTCCGGTATCGGCACGCTGCTTTCAGGCATCAACCTAACGACGACGATCCTGAAGATGCGCGCGCCCGGCATGGGCTACATGCAGATGCCAATCTTCTGCTGGACCTCGCTCGCCTCGAACCTGCTGATCATCGCCGCTTTCCCGGTGCTCACCGCCACCTTCGGCATGCTGCTGCTCGACCGCTACTGCGACTTCCACTTCTTTACGAACGAGCTCGGCGGCAATCCGATGATGTACATCAATCTCATCTGGATCTGGGGTCATCCGGAGGTCTACATCCTGATGCTGCCAGTGTTCGGAGTGTTTTCCGAGGTGGTCGCGACCTTCTCAGGCAAGCCGCTCTTTGGGTACCGCTCGATGGTGGCTGCGACGATGGCGATCTGCGTCCTGTCATTCATCGTGTGGCTGCACCACTTCTTCACGATGGGTGCGGGTGCAGACGTCAACGGGTTCTTCGGCATCGCGACGATGATCATCGCCGTCCCGACCGGCGTCAAAGTCTTCAACTGGATGTTTACGATGTATGGAGGCCGTGTCCGGTTTACGGTTCCCATGTATTGGACGCTGGGCTTCATCGTGACATTCGTCGTCGGCGGCATGACCGGCGTACTGATGGCGATCCCGCCGGCCGACTTTGTCCTCCACAACAGCCTATTTCTCATCGCCCACTTTCACAACGTAGCGATCGGCGGCGTCGTGTTCGGTGTCATGGCAGGAATGAGCTACTGGTTTCCGAAGGCCTTCGGCTTCAAGCTGAACGAGCGCCTGGGCAAAGCTGTGTTCTGGTGCTGGTTCATCGGCTTCTTCCTCGCCTTCATGCCGCTCTACGCGCTCGGCCTCATGGGCGCTACCCGCAGGATGCAACACTACCCGAATACTCACTGGCAACCACTGATGGTCGTGGCGCTGGCCGGGGCGGTGGTGATCCTCGTAGGAATCGCACTGACCGTCGTGCAGCTCGTGGTGAGCATTCGTGATCGGCGCGCCAACCGCGATGGAACGGGCGATCCTTGGAACGGGCGAACGCTTGAGTGGTCGATGCCCTCACCGCCACCCGCTTGGAACTTCAGCGTGCTGCCGAACGTCAAGCAGCCGGATGCCTACTGGGAGTTGAAAAAGGCAGGTGGCGCCCACCGCCCACCGCCTGGCGCGTTCGCCAATCTGCACATGCCGCGCAACACGCCCGTGGGGATCTTCCTAGCGTTCTTTGCCGTGATCTTGGGTTTCGCGTTGATCTGGCGAATCGACTGGCTGGCGGCTGTCGGACTCACTGGCACCCTGGCGACGGCGCTGCGCGAGTCCTGGCGGACAGATCGGGAGGAAGTCATCCCCGCACGCGTCGTCGCAGCCTACGAGCACGAGCAGGACACGTTAGAGCATCCCGTCGCACCGGCCGAGACCTGCAGGACGCGGCCCGAAGTCGCCAGGAACGACGTGCGCATCACGGTCGGGAGCGAGTCATGAGCACCGGCGAAGGGGTCTTGCACGGCGTACCGGATCTGCCACTCGCGTTGCGCGGACCGGCGCCGTCCCGTGTCGTGGCGGGCTTCGGCTTCTGGCTGTTTCTGCTGTCCGACATCATTATGTTCGCCGCTCTCTTTGCCGCTTACGCCGTGCTCTGCAGTGCAACCGCTGGCGGACCGAACGGCGCCGAGCTCTTCGATAAGCCGCGGGTATTCCTCGAAACCATGTGCCTGCTCGCTTCCAGCGCGACGTGCGGTTTCGGAACTATCGCGATGTTTCGAGACAATACGCGCGCGACCTATCTCTGGATGGGAATCACGTTCCTGTTGGGCGCGTGCTTTCTGAGCATCGAAGGCCGCGAGTTCGCAAGCATGTTGGCCGCAGGCGCGGGTCCCTCCCACAGCGCCTTCCTGTCGGCATTCTTCGCACTCGTCGGCACGCACGGCCTGCACGTGACTGTGGGTCTTGGCTGGCTCATCGTCATGATTCTTCAGGTGGCAACGCTCGGTTTCCAGCCGATGGTCAAACGTCGGCTCTACTGTTTCGGCCTTTTCTGGCACGCGCTAGACATCGTCTGGATCGGCGTATTCACCATCGTCTATCTTGGAGCGAGATAGTGGACATGCATGTGGAAGCGCAGGGGCGGGCGCCGGGAGTCGACCCGCACGAGCAGCACGGTGCGAGCGCCTACTTGGTCGGACTCGGCTATGCCCTGGTGCTTACGGTCGCTTCGTTCTGGGCCTCTGCTACGACCGTGGTTTATGCCCCGGCCGTTCCAGTACTGCTGGCCGCGCTCGCCATCGCGCAAATGGGAGTGCATGTTGCGTTCTTCTTCCATATCTCGAGCGCACCTGACCAAGCCAACAACTTCCTGTCACTGGCCTTCGGCGTCTTTGTCACGGCACTGATCGTGTTTGGCTCGATCATGATCATGGCGCATCTGAACCACAACATGGTGCCCATGGACGAGTTGATGAAGATGCAGCGGTAGCAACTGGGATTGCGGAGGCTGCTCGGCATGAGACTGACCATCCTGACGATGTGCGCGCTGATTTCCGCGGGAGTCTTTGCCACGATGCTATTGTCGATTCGGAACGCCCGCCTAAATGATTTGTGCCCGGACGCTGTTCGTCAGAGCCTCGCAGTGGAGCTCGTGTGGGCCGCGATTCCCTGGCTGATGATCGTTGCCGCGGCGCTGCCCGCGGCGACGGCGATCGTAACCTCGGGTCATGTTCGCTGAAGTTGCGACCCGGTACGGGCAGCGAAATGGCGACTTGGGGAGTTGAACCCCCGGCTCGCCGCCACATCAGTGCCGTCGTGCTTGACGCCCCGGGCGGGATCCGTGAGCTCGCCGAGGTGACGGGCATCAACGTCGCTGGCACAAGCCATCAAGCTTGCCGCCAAGTACTCCCCGCCTAGAGTGGCCGCGACGTGCGCCGAAGGAAAAATAGGGACAGTTCCTGCAGAGTATCGCCCACTTAGATTGGGTTGAGGCGCAGTGGGCGCTGATTGCACGCCGCGTGATCGCTTCGATGGGTTCGAGCCGAGCTCGCGCGCCGACGCAACCCAAAGGCCGCGGCCTATCGACGGCCGGCATGGATGCGAATGATTGGCGGACCGCGCCGGACCGCGCGCGGTAGGTGAATCGCACGCCACCGAGTTGCTCGGGCATTGCGATGCCCTGTGCGGCCTAGATTACAAAGTCGCGTGGCGCCGGCGACACGACACAAGAAGGCGCCTCGTGACTCGGAACACGGATCCGTCGGAACGGCGCGAGCGCTCCATCGGGCCGCAAGAGAATGCCGCGACCCCGTCCTGAGCGTCCCCATCGAGGCGCATGGCAGCGGAGCACCCCACTAAAACACTGCCTAGAGCCATTGGCACTCAACGAGGAAACGAAATGCGAGGCGAGAAGGGCGCTTGGCCCGGAAGGCGGGCGGACACCCTCTCGGAAATGGGCCGGCGCGGCTAAGCGGCGATGGCGGACACCTTCGCGAGTGCGGCCTGAACGGCTCGGTCGGCAGCCTCAGCGCCTAAGGCGACGCCTTCTACGGTAATGACATCGATGTCATTGAGGCCGATGAACGGCAGGGATGCCAGCAGGTAGGTGTCCTGGAAGTTGAATCGCTGCATCGGGCCTTCGCTGTAGATGCCACCGCGCGCCAGGACAAGATAGACCTTCTTGCCCTTCACCAACCCCTCAGGCCCCCTCTCGGTGTACTTGAATGTCACGCCGGGACGGACGATGTAGTCGATATACGCCTTCAAGTTCGAAGGAATGCCGAAATTAATCATGCCGGCGGCAATGATGATTACGTCGGCCGCGAACAGCTCCTTGAGTAGCTTGTCGGAGAGCGTCAGGGCCGCCTTGCGCGCGGCTGTAAGGTTCTCGGGGGCCGCATTGCGGGCGACCGCGAAGCTGTCGTCGATGTGCGGGAGAGGCTCGCGGGTCAGATCACGTACGGTGATGGTTGAATCGGACCCGCGGGCGGCCAGCTTATCGGCCAGTGAGCGCGCGACGTTGGTCGAATAAGACTCCAGACGCGGGCTGGATGTAATCAGCAGTATGTGACTCACGGTGGATCTCCTCCATTACTTGGTGCTCGCTCTGTCTGCCGCGATGAGCCGCAGAATCAAGCGAACGCCCGGTGCGCTTCCTGATCCGGTCAGTGCGTTCGTCACGGCGCGTGTTGATCGGTGATCGGCCGACGATCTTGAAGAGCGACGAGGCGCTGTCGAACGCTGGTTTGCTGCGGCGGGATTGCGCCGGCGAGGCCGGCGCAACCAGTCCTACCTTCTATTGTCAGCTCTTCAGTGCAATATGCACGCCGTTTGCCGACAAGTTGAATTTCAGCCCGACGTCGGTGGATACGAGCTTAATCACGACGCCGTGCTCGTTCCTGAGGTAAATAGCTGTGCCCCCGCCCGCGACCGTGATCCCGGCATCAGCGGCAACGTAATTGCCGGCGAATTCCGAAATGTCCTTCAGGTTATAGACATTGCCAGCCGCCGTGTAACTGGTCGCACCGACGTCGACAACGGAGACCCCGTTGATCGAGAACTCGTGCGACGCGTTGCGATACTTGAGCTGGCCGTGACCCCACGTGTACCCGATGCCCGCGGCGACGCTGCCGCCCTTCAGGGCCACGGTGGCGACCGGCGCCGCGTTGTCCGTGACCGCAGCGGACGTGTCAGCGTCACCCGCGAATGCCGCCCCGGACAGCAGCGTACACGCTGCCAAAGAAATCATTGTCTTGCGCATTGAAATGGCTCCTTCAAAGAAACAATTGGTCTTTCGTCTCGACACGCGAAATCTATGAATCCTTGTGGCCGCGAACAATGGACGCCCAGGAATCCTGCGTTTCGCGAGAGGAAATCGTTATCAGCGATGAGTCCCAGCGATCCTCGGCAACAGGAGCCGACGTGCGTCGAGTCCGGCGCGGGACGCATTGACACCATAAGAGGGCGGTACCGCCCGATCGGACAGCGTCGCTTGTCGACTTCACGCGGTCCGGCGCGTCACGGTGCCATCGATTCGACCGCGCTGGCCAGAGCGTGATGCGAACCGGACATACACTCCCAGGAAACCGACGCAAACCACCAGCGCATTGTTCGCCACTGACGGCCCGCGTAAGGTCAGAGCCTTGGATGAACCGTTACCGTCGGCAATGGAACGCTGTTTGCCACGAACACTGGCGTGCTCTCTATCGAGAGTGCGATATGCCGAAGCCATGAATCGCCACACCCAATTGGATGACACTCCGGACGAGTCCGCGGACCCGGGCGTCTTCCAGTTCGAGCTTGATTTCGGGGGCACGTTACGGTGCATCCCGATGAGCGTACGCATGAAGCTTGATCAGTGCGGAATCAAGCTCTCGTTGAAGCAGTGGAACCGAATTCCCCCGTCGGGCCGGCGAGAGCTGATCGAGCGCCCGTGTGACACGCCGGCGGAGACCCGGGCGTATCAGCAGTACCTGATCTCGCAGATCGAGGCCCACACGAGGACGCCGGTGGACTATGCGCCGTTTGACACTGCGCGACTCTGGGCCGACGTTGCAGCTGTTCCGACACGCATCTGCGATTGGGCGCGCAGCATTGGGGTTGTTCCGCCCTCGACGGAGCAATGGGCCGCACTGACTCCTCTGCAGCGGTTTGCGCTGTTCAAGCTGACGCGTCCAGGTCACTCAAACTCGAACTTCGTCCCTGCCATGCGGGAGTTCTCGCTTCTTTCGTAAAATGCTCGCCTGCGTGGTCACCGATAGCGCAAGGCAATGGTGCGCGCGGCCACGAGAGTCGCTGAGCCGAATGGGCTCAACGCGCTCGCGCTCTGGGTGGGGGGCGCAACCGTTGCTCTCTTGGAACGCGCCGAAGGTGACCGTGGCTCCCGGCTGTGATCGCGATGCGCGCGATCAGCCGATCGTGCTGCACCGGAAGGAACTCGCGACGCAGTCGGCTCCGCCGTATCGCCACAGATCGTTGAAATCACGCTGGGGACGACGGCGCCGGGGTAGCCACTGATGACGAGCGGGCGCGCGTCTAGCCAAACGGCGTTCGCAAGTGATCGGACTCGTCTCTTGGTATGCACGTTCGACGCGAATCGATCGTCACGGCCGGAGCGCAACCCGCAACGGTTGACACGTGGCCTAGGTCCGGATATTAGTCGAGGACCCGCTCTCGTTTACGCATCAGGACCGAAGTAGTTCGGCTTCTTGAGCCACGACGGCTCGCCCCGGTCCGGGCGGCCGGAGTCTTGCGTTCGAAGACAGGATGGAGGGCGTTCGCCGACAAATTTTACTCCGCGGCCCCGGTCTGTTATCTAACAAGCGCAGCGCCTGCACCATTGTCAGTCTGGGTGACTCGGTGATGATCAGGTAGCTGCCGGCCTTGCCAATGAATGACAATCAATCACGAGTGCACCGGCAGGATCGCGAACGTACCGGTCGGCGTAGCTTTCAAACAGCCGAAATGCCAACGTTGACGACCAGCCGCGCAGACCGGCCACAGCCATACCGATCCGCGTTGCAAGCCGATCCAGCGCTGGTAGTCGGCTTCGATGACAAGGTCTATCCGGTTGCCATAGTCGCGACGCTCGCGAATTCTCTCGCGCGCGAGGGGATCACCGCGGCGCAAGCACTGGACGGCACTCATATCCGCCCGCACGCTCTGCGCTCCTACGAGACCCGCGTCTCCGTGAATCAGATCGTCCACGTACTACACAACGCCACAAAGCTTAGCCGCGATCCGCATTTCGGCTATCACACCGGAATCAGGACCCACATCTCGAACTTCGGGCTGTATGGCTTCGCAGTCCTGAGCAGCACCAGCTTCCGCCAGGGGATCGATTTCGCGGTCAGATACCACCAGATCGTCCTCCCGCTGCTGGAGATGTCCTTCGAGGAGCAGCAGCGACGGGCAATCTGGACGTTCCGGCTCATCGCGCACCCCGGTATCGATCGTGCCGTCGCCCGGGTTCTCGCCGAGTTGCACCTGAGCGCCGCAATATCGCTGCACCGCGATGGCATGGGACCGTCGTTTGCCCCGCTGGAGATCCATCTGCCGTTCGATCCACCGCGCGACGCCAGGACATATGAAGAGATGCTCGGCTGCCGGGTCGCATTCGGACACATCGAAAGCAGGCTCATCTACGATTCAACGTGGCTCGATCGCCTGGCAAGCCGCGGCGATGCGCTCACGCACGAGGAGGTCGCGAAGCTGTGCGACGATCTGATGCAGCAGCTGCGACTGCGGGCAGGAATCGCGGGTAAAGTGCGGGAGCTGCTGCTGGTCGGCCACCTGGCGCCGACGAGCTGCGCGGCGGTCGCCAAGAAACTCTACATGACCGAGCGAACGCTGCGTCGCAAGCTGAGCGAGGAGCAGACCTCGTTTCGAAAACTGATGCACGATCTGCGGATGCACATGGCCGTGACGTATCTGCGCGATACGGACTTGACGATCAAGGAAATAGCGCATTCCCTCGGGTTCAGTGAGGATGCGAGCTTCAGGCACGCATTTCGCCGTTGGACCAAGGCCGCGCCGCAGGAATTCAGAGATCGCCTGAGCGATCGGTCCAGGCGCCGACGGCGAGCGGCATAGCGACCACCACACGATCAGCACCGGGCTCTCGTCACAACCGTATCGGCCTGGCCGAAGATGCTCGGTCATTGGCCGAATGGATCCGCACGTGTGCACTGCCGGTCCGGTAGCGTATGGCTTGTGCGGTGAAACGGCGGGTTCGTGACCGAACTTGCCCCGTAGGCCCACGCGTCGATCTCATCTTCCCAACCCAGCCCCTTCGCGAGCGAACTACGCGTGGCCGGCCGGCGGACACAATCGACCATGTCAGACTTGCCTGCCGAACACGTTGCGCAGCCAACGGCAACGGACGACGACGTCAATCGGTGCAACGGGAACTCGGGTCTGGCAATGTGCCCGGAGTATGGCGATCGGCCGTGCGGGCTCCTGAACAGCATCACGAACTTTGTCCCGGACATCGTATGGGCAGCCGCCGCACCGGCCGGGGAAGTGCGCTTCTTGAGTCACGCGGCTGAACAGTTGTTCGGACGAGATCGACTGCTTGCCAGGAAGATCACCTGGATGGATCTCGCCCATGAAGCCGATCGCGAGCTGGTCGCTGCGGCATGGGCCCGGGCGCTCCAGAGCGGTTACCTCGATGTGGAGCACCGCGTCATCGACGCCACCGGTCGAACGCGGTGGATTCGCAGTCGCGGCCACGCGATAGTGGGCGCCGATGGGACTGCGCTGCGTATCGACGGCGTCTCTCGACGTGTAGTGCGGCAGAGCGAGTCAGCGCGCGCACGCCGCCTCAGTATCCGGCGTGCGATCTATCGCGAACGGCGCCGGATGGCCGCTGAGCTTCATGACGGACTCGGGCAGGAACTCGCCGGGCTCTCGCTGCTCGCCGCGGCGCTGGAATCCGCCATCCTCCATCGACGCCGCGTGTTGTCAGACAGCATCGCGAATCTTCGGCAGCTTCTGCAGCGGACGCAGGAGCACTGTCGCGACCTCGCCCACAATGTCTACGCAGCGGCCGGGGCGAGCCCGTCGCTCGCGCACAACCTGCGCGCGTTGGTCCGCCGCGAAAGGGCAGCCTCAGGCCTGCACTGTACGTATCGCGGACCCGCGCGGGCGCGTGTCCTCCTCCCGCAGGAAGTCTCTCATCATCTCTTTCGGATCGCCCAGGAGGCGCTCAGCAACGCGATTCGGCACAGCGGTGGCACGCAAATCACGATCGAGTTGGCGCTGTCGCCGTCCAGTGTCCGCATTGTCGTCCGCGACAACGGCCGCGGCCCTGGAGCGATCGGCTGCGGCACGACCTGCGGAATCGGCTGTCGCACGATGCGCCTGCGGGCCAAGTCGGTCGGCGGCACCTTGCGGATCGAGCCTGCTCGCCCATCGGGAACCGAGGTCACTGCCGAGGTGCCACTCGCCGTGCGGCGGCGGCGTCCTCCGGGCGCCCGACGCGAGCGCGGGCCGACGTCGCAATGACCGCGGTGGATGCCGGAAGAGCTGAGGCCGAATCCGTTCAGGGCTCGCCGGCGGCCGACCGGCCGTCCGCCATGCGCAGCGCGGCCAACGGACCAATTCACTTGCCAGAGTGCTCCACAAACGAGACTGCTTCCAGCCTGAGCGGCGAGCGGCGGATCCTGCTCATTGACCGGGACCCGGTAACGCTCGTCACCGTCTCCGGAACACTGTGCCGGGCGGGATTTTCGGTCACGACGACGGCAAACGTGGGCGAGGCGATCGCTTGCGCTCGTAGTACGCCGCATGTGGTGGCGATACTCGACCTCGAGACAGCTACGTCGGGCGCGCTCGAGATCGCCCGGCAGCTGCAGGATCTGGGTCTGCCATTCATCGTCCTCAGCATGCACGACGCGCCGGAGCGCGTGCAGCACGCAGTCGAAGCCGGCGCCTTTGGGTACTTCCTCAAACCCGTCGATCCTGTGCAGCTCGTCCCGGCAGTCCACGTCGCCTCACGATGCTTTCGCGAAATGTCAGCGTTGACGTCGCAGATCGAGCGGCTCCGGAAAATCATCGATAGCAATTACGACGTCGGGATCGCGGTCGGTCTCCTGATGGCGCAGCGCGGTCTCCCGCGGCGAACGGCATACGAAACGCTTCGCCAGCAGGCGCGGCGAACACGGCAGCGGCTCGGGACGGTCGCGGCCGACGTTTCGGCCGGCGTCGATCGGCTGTTTGAGATGCCGGTCGCGCCGCCCGCGGAGTCAACGCGCACGACGCGAGATGCGATTGCAGCTGATCCGGGGGCGCCACCTCGCATGTCACAGAAGCAGGGGTAGTCGCACCTTTCGTGTTAACAGTGGCAGTTCGCTCGGGCGCCGCGGTAGACTCGGCCCTAAGCCCCTGATGCAGTTCAAGATTCTTGAGGAGTCACTGGGACCCGGTCAGTCTGGCCAGTCGCGCCAAACATATGAATGGATAACGAACAAATAAGCTGTCGACCGAATCATCGGCGGCACGGCATAGGGGTCTTGACGGCCTTTGGCAGATTGATACGGTTTCGATCGGTAACTCTTTGAAATTATGGGACGGCAAGATCGGCGCTGAGCGTGCAAACGCAGCGTGTGGCAAGCCGATGATTTTGCGCCGCCCTCAAAAAGCTCTTCACAGGAAATCGCTATGAGTTGTCAAAACCGGTAGGCACCCCTTCATGCGACGCTTGCCTTCGGCATCGCCGGCACGGCGTATCCCGCGAGGAACGCATCGACCGCGCGCCGCACCGAAGCTCGGATGGCCTGTGGCTTCACCGACGTGACGACGCCGTACAGAATTCGCTGCAACCACTCCGATTCGAACAATGACAACAGCTGCATGGCAGCAACCTTCGGATCGGCTGCGCGCAGCGCTCCGCGCTGCATCGCCTTCTTCAAGAAACCGGCGACGTGTTTCTCGGTTGGAACGGAAGTCAGCTCGTAGGACATCTTGCCGATGCCGGCCTGGCTGGCTTGCGCAATGGAGAGGCGACGGATCGCGATGCTCTGCGGCTCGTACGCGAAGCGCAGGAACTGCTGCCCGAAGCGAACAAGCTCCTGCTTCAGGTCACTGGCGTCCGGATTCAGGGCGGCGGCGATCGCTTCGAGTTCGACGTCCTTGGCCTGGAACATCACCTCGAAGAACAGCTTCTCCTTCGAGGGGAAGTAGTTGTAGAGCGTCGCTTTCGAGCCGCCGACGCGCGCACAGATGTCCGACATGGACGCCCGCTCGAAGCCGACGGCGCGAAACACTTCCGCCGCGGCTCGGAGGATCGCCAGCCGCTTGGTTTCGGTCTTGCTTCTCATATCGCTCCCATTACGGAACCGCCGAGTACAGGCTAGCCGCAGCACCGGTGAGGCCGCAAGTGCACCGTACCGACCGGTACGGTTCGGTTTTCCCAGACGCGCGGGCCGGCTTGGGTCCGGGCCCGCCGGCGCCGATCGCGGATGCCGGCACGACGGGGCAGGGCGTCGCGTCGCACCGGGACCTGCGGTTCCATTCGTCGTCGTTTTCTGCTCCGTACGGTACGGTACGGTATTGAAAACCTCGCGTCGATCGGCGAAAATTCGCGCTGTCCAGTCAGGACAGACGTCGCACGCACGGGACGGGAGCGAACCGAGAGATGAGTCAAGGGAGAGCCGACCAGCCACCGCAGGCCCCGAGCTTGGCGCAGCCGATCCTGCTGCTCGACAGGCAGCCGATTGTCGTCGCTACGCTGGGCGACACGCTGAGTCGTGCGGGCTTTACGGTTACTCGCACGACGAGCGCGCTTGAGGCGCTCGAGCACGCGCAGGCCGCCGCTCACGCCATCGCCATCGTCGATCAGTCGACGTTCGAACTCGAAGGGCCGGCATACGCCGCGGCGTGGGCGCAGCTGGCGGTCCCTCTGGCGTTTATGACCGCGGACGGCAGTCCGGAACGGATCGGCCGCGCCATCGAAGCCGGGGCAGTCGCATGCTTTCTGAAGCCGGTGGATCCAGCCCAGCTGGTGCCGGCGGTCCATGTGGCGCTACAGCGTTCCAGGGAACGCAAGGCGCTCGCAACGGAGGTGGACCGGCTGCGGGAGGTCGTGGACGACCGAAACGAAATCGGAATTGCCGTTGGGCTGCTCATGGCCCAGCGGGGCCTTCCGCGCCAGACGGCGTTCGACATGCTGAGACAGCACGCACGTCGGAGCCGGCGGCGGGTGAGTGCGGTCGCCTCGGAGATCGCGTCGCTCGCGTCGCGTTTGAATGACATACAACACATTCCAGCCGCCTCGGACAGGAAGCCGGGCGCCTCCGTACTGAGGCCGTCGCGACCTTCACGCGGAGCGGCCTGAGGACCGCTCGCGGCGGTTGGGGCGCTGCCGAAGCCGGCGGCGCCGCGACAATCGCCGCCCTGGTTCCGGAGGCCGCGAGCTGACGGAGCCGCGCGCCGCGATCGCGCGCACCATCGGGGATCAATCACGCGACCGCGTGTCCGACTTCTGTCGCCCGTCGTCGACCGGAGCGACGCCCGAGAGGCGCGAGCTTCCAGGCGTCAACGCATTGAGCTCGGCACGACATGCTTGGCTGAAGCGCGTGAGCGGCGTACCGACCTCGCCGCTCGCAACGTAACGCCGCAGCTCGTCGTACGTCCGGTTCGGCGCGTTGTACTCCGAGATGATCTCCTGCATGACCGTCTCCGCCGCGGCGATGACCGCGTCCGACGAGCTCAGCCGCATTCGCTCCAGAATGGAATAGAGGCCGACGAGGCCCTGGGGGCGCTGGAGCTGGTGGCCCCACGCGCGGACGAGATGCCGTGACGCTTCCCTGATGAAGTCCGCATACAGGCGCTCGCGGTGTGACGCCTGGTTCACGGTCGTCTGAATCCGGTGTTGCGCGCGGGTAGTCAGCCAGGACGCCGCGAATGTCGACATACCGCCGAGCAGCGACCCGGTGAGTCCGGCTGTTGCCGCAATGATCGAATGATCCATGTGGGTCCTCGTCGAGGCGGGCGGGACAGCGCAGTCGCTACAGCGAGCGCGGCGTCCAGCCACCATAGCGTTTCGATGGTACCGAACTGTCCGGTACAGTTTAGCTTGACAGCGTTCGGGGCTGCAACTAAGATGTACTAGACGGTACGGTACAGGCAGTCGCCCCCACTGGATTTGCCGGCTGGCTCCGGCCGGTGCGAGGCGCGGATGGCCGGGCTACAGGAAGCGGGCAGGAGTCGACGATGATCAGGCGCAGACACATCGCCGGGCGAGCGGATCGGACCGACCGCCGTGCCGAGGAGCGCGCACGCCGACGCGAGCAGATGCTTGACGCCGCGGAACGCATCGCCGCCGCGGTCGGGTGGGACTCCCTGACGATGATCGAGGTCGCAGAGCAGAGCCGCGTATCGCGGGCGCTCGTCTACCTCTATTTCCGCAGCAAGGCTGCGTTGCGGCTCGCGATTGCCGAGCGCGCCGTATGGCGGCTTTCGCGACGCCTCGCGGATGCCGTCCATCAGCAGGCGCGGGGCGTCGACCAGCTGCTGGCCATCGTGCGGGTTTGCCTCGCCGAAGCGGGAATGAGCGCAGCGCGGACCCTCGTGGCGGCGCACCGCGAGACACCGTCGCCTACGCCAGATCTCCGGCTCGGTGAGTCGACGTTCCGGGCGGGGGTTGAATCGTGTCGTTACACGATCAGCGGCGCGCTGGAGCTCGGAATTCGGGACGGCTCGATTCCTCCCGATGTCGGCGCTGCGCGCACGGTCGCGGCATTGCTGTGGGAATTCATCTGCGGGGTGGTCCTGTTGCGAGGACCAGCACCCGAACCGGGATCGGATCGACCGGACGCTACGTCGGCTGTCAGCGAGCTGGCTCTGCAATTCGTCGAGCGCTGCGTACGGCACTTTGCTCCGCCGATCTCCCTCCAGGCGCAGGCCCACTGAGGAACAGGGATTGATCGTGCACAGCGCGATGCCTCATGCCGACCGCGCAGCGTCCAACGTCGGAACCGGCTTCCCGCAGTCGCGTTCTCTCAGGGCGCCGTCGGCAGCAGCCCCGCGCGGATTGCCGAGCGCGACGTCGCGGATCGTCTCGCCATTCGATTCGGCTCGAGTTCGGAGCACCGTGCTCGCCCCGGTGGCCGGTTCGCTCTGCTTGATGCTGGGCGGATGTGCCGGGGCGCCGCACGGCGCGGCGCCTCTGGCGCAGACCGGGTTCGTCGGATTGGACGGCAGTGAAGAGTTGCGGCGTTTGGAGCGGGTCGTCCTCGTGCCTTCATCCGGTGTTCCGGAGTTGCTACCGCCGGTCGTCGTGACGGTACGAAACGGCGAAACCGTGTACGACGGAATGCAAGGGGGCGGCAGCACCGCGCGGCCGTGCTTCTTTCCCCTGGCGATGATGCGCGTCTCGAATCCGCCCAGTGAGCTGCCTGACGGTGAAGGGAGTCGTGCGCCGACCGAAGGATCGACCACCGATCTGCCGTGCGCGACACACGACCGTATGAACCAGATCGTGACGCCCGTTGAGCAGGCTGCGGATACCTCCAACAAGGACCTCGGAGACGTGGCCGCTGAGCCGGCCGGGGCAATCGAGCCGCCGGTTCCGGCATGCCCACCAGGTGACGCATCGGCCAATGTGCCCCCGCGGGTGATCGGGCCGATTCCATGATGGCGCGGGCTCGAGGAAAGCACGTCCGGAACGCTATCTCACGCGAATTACTTTGACCTCAGTACGGAGACTGACAGACATGGAACGGAAGGATCAGGCGCCCGATGGTCGCATCGGGCAGTGCGAGAGGCTCGGCTGGGGACGGCGCGAGCACCGGCCGCGTGGGGCACGGCTGCCGGCCGGCCCGGGCGCTGTTGGGCACGACCCGCTCTCGCTGCGACGGCGGTTGACTCTTCGGCCATCACGGGTCGTCGCGGCCTGCGCGCTCGCTATGGCGGGCATTGCGTCGCCATCGTGGGGCGACGGGGTCGGAGTCGGAGTTGCGCACGGCCAAGATGCGGATCAGTACGGCGTACAGGTGCAGATCGATCGTCGCGCGCCGATCCGCGAATGGTCGACGAGCGCCCTGAAGGCGTACGGGATCGTCGGCGTCGGCGAGTTCCACGGCAGGAAGCACGGGGTGCCGGAGCACACGGTGCGTGTGCTCGGCCTCACCGGGGTGCTGCGCTGGGAGCACGACCGCATCGCGAATGTCCGGCCGTTCGTCGACTTCGGGCTTGGCGTTGGGGGCTTGTCCGAGACATCGATCAACGGCAATCGCGATTTTGGTGGCAAGTTCGAGTTCAATGAGGTGCTGCAGGTGGGGGTGCGGTTCGGGCCCCGCGACCAGTACGAGATCAACGCGCGCGCGCAGCACTTCTCGAACGCCGGCATCAATCCGCCGAACGACGGCATGACGTACGGTGGCGTGGGCTTCACGTGGTACTGGAACTAGCATCGCGCGACTGCCGGATGGCGGTTATGTCGGCCACATTGATGGCAGGCGGGCCGCGATCGCCGAAGTCGCGCGACATCCGGCTTCACGATCATCGTGCGGTCCGCGACACACGACGCCGCACGCGCGGGAAAGCTCCAAAGACTGGACACTCGCGTGCACGCCCGTCCGGACTAACGACCCGCGGATGCGATGGTCTTTGAATTCCTGATCATGCCGGACCGTGCCCGGCGGTGCGCGCCCATGTGGGCGCTAATGAGCCCATTGGTCGAGCGCGGCCGCCGCGGTCTCGTGACCGATCGCAATAATCTCGGCCGCACGGTCGAACTCCATGAATCGCACGGTGCCGAGCGCTGGTCTGACGACGAGGTCCGGCCTATCACGGACGAGACTCGTTCGAGCGATCTGGGCCTGCATGATTGCAAGCGAGCCGAGCAGCACGTCCAGGATGCCCGGCATAGGTTCCTTCCGCAGCCAGGCATTCAGCTGTTCGGCCGCTGGACTATGGAGTGCCCGAAGGGCATCTAGCAATCGCGACGTGCCGCGACCTACGGTGCGTGGTTCCGCGGCGTACTGCAAGTGCGCTAGTCGTCCCTGGATCAAGTCGCCATTCAAGTCCACGGCGATGACCCTCCCGGCACCCATGACCCGTACCGTGCGTGCGGGAACAGGGTTCACCAGCCCACCATCGACCAACAGGCGGCCGTCTCTGCGCAGGGGCGTCAGCACGCCGGGAACGGCGATGCTCGCGCGAATCGCCTCGATGAGGTCGCCTTTGCTGATGACGACCTCCTCGCCCGTCAGCATGTCGGTCGCGACGGCGCAGAACGGGACGGGCAGATCCTCCACATTGCGTGCCGATACGTAGGCGCGCACGAAGTCCGCCACCTTGTGGCCGTCGATCAGGCCGGACCGCGGGAACACCGGATCGAGCAATGTGGCGATCCGCTTCCAGTCGAAGGAAATGAAGTCGCGCGCGAGGCGTTCGATGTTTCCGGCGCAATAGACCGCTCCGATGATCGCGCCGATGCTCGTGCCGGCGACGTAGTCGATTTGCACGGCCCGCTCCTGGAGTGCGCGGATAACGCCGATGTGTGCGAGACCGCGCGCTGCGCCGCTGCCAAGAGCCAGGCCAAGCTTGGCGTTCGCTGAATTCGCGGGGGCCGGCGTCAATGCGGACTGTTCCATCGAGGTGGATCGGGAAAGAGATAAACAGCGGTTGGCGGTCGTGCCAGCCGGATTGATGAACCGTCATGGCAAGCATAACTGGAGGGGCACCAGCCCAGCAGAGGATGTGGCGATGCTCAGCACGGTCGTTGAGTCGGTGGAATGCCCGTCGGTCTCCGCAAGTACTGTCGTCTCTGGCATTTGATTGTTTAGTCACCCCAATGGCTCCAATTCTCTGAGTTGCCGCGTGAGCGAACCGCGGGGTCGGCGTGAACTCACCATGATGTTGCGGCGCCGCAATCGCGCGACCAGGCTAGCTTTGATTTTCATGGGTGCCGGTGACCGGACTGCCCGATGGCCACGCAGGACCTTGGCTTTCGACGGACAGGCATGCTCCCGGAGGTCGACGACATGGTCAGCCGACTGGACGACAGAAATTCACGACACCGACAGACGGATTGGCCTCCCAGCTGATTGGGTTGGCAGCGATGGGTGAGGTTGGGGGTCCCTTAGTCGTGTAGCCCCAGGCGCCTCAGCGGCGCCCCTTCCATGTCGAATAACCTCAGCGGCAAATCCGGATAGTTAGCGACACCGCGGAGTGTATGTTCTGCGTGCGGTTCTGACGGCCAAAGGGCAACGAATCCTCTGTTTGGCGGAGTGCGGCGGGTTCGGGGATCGTCTCGGCCGCAGGAGGCGTCAGATGTGTTTGCGCTTCTCGGAACAGCGCCTTGGAGCTGGCTCGCGAAGATCAGCCGCCGTCGTCCTCAAAGCGACTAACTCGAGTGCATGGCGCAGAGCAATCGCGCCTGGAATCTGTTTGGGCCCTCCGGTCACAGGAGCATCACATGGGACAGAAAATCAATCAGTTCTGTGAGGATCTGCGTGTCAAGCTGACCAGCATCGACAACGACCTCGGCAGCCTAAAACTGAAGGTCGATACGAAGGTGCATGGTGCGGAGGAGGAGGCACGCAGCCATCTCGCGAAGGTGCAACAGCGCATCGATGCGGACCGCAGCAAGGTGGCGGCCGCGAACGCCGAGATGAAGAAATGGGTCGACGATCGAAAGGCCGTAACGGCCGAAAAGATTGCCGAGTGGAAGGTCAAGCGCGAAGCCAGCAAGTTGCAGAATCGGGCTGAAAAGGCTGAGCGCAACGCGACCGCCGCGATTGCCGTCGCCCTGGCAGCCGTCGACGACGCCGAACTGGCCGCGCTGGAGGCGTGGCTTGCCCGGAAGGATGCCGACGCTGCGGCAGGCAAGAAAGCAGCTTAGCAGTCGAACCGCCGCCGCGACCTTCGCCTGACTCGCCGCCGGTCGCATTCGAACGGCGACTCTGCGATGAGGCATGCGAGGCGCGTGATGACCGTGGGCACCGCAGTGTCCGGAGCAGCCGTAGTCCGGGCGCGAGTCCTCGGGTCAACACGCCTCGGGGTCGCGGCGGCGGTACATCGCGGGACCGCAGCCGGTTGGAGCACAAGCAACCGGATACTCGGGAACGACGAGTCTCGAACGGGAGGCGCCTCGCATCACGGACTCTTAAGGAGATGAGCGCAACTCAATAGCCGTAATAGCACCGGCGCCGAGCGAGCGATCGCTCAAACGACGCTCTTGCACAGTGGAGGAGTCCTATGGCTTCCAATAATCCCGGTCTTGGCACGATGGAAAGTGCCGTAAGCGCTGCGCTCAGCAGCCACTGGCAACTCTTCATGTTCCAGGGTGTGGTCATGGTCGTTCTGGGCGTCCTTGCCGTTGCCGCGGCGCCGCTCGCCACGCTAACCGTGGATCTCTACGTCGGTTGGCTCTTTTTGATCAGTGGCGTCGTCGGACTGGTCGCGGTGTTTTCGGCGAAGGATATCCCGGCGTTTTTCTGGAGCCTCATCACCGCGGCGTTGTCGGTGACGGCAGGCATCTTGCTGATCTGGCGGCCCGTTGCAGGGGCAGTCTCGCTGACCCTTGTGCTGACCGCGTTCTTCGTTGCTGAAGGCGTCTTCCAGAGTGTCACGTCGATCGCCTATCGCGAGGTGATGCGTGGCTCGTGGGGCTGGATGCTCGCGAGCGGTTTGGCGGACCTGGCACTCGCGGCGATGATCATCATGGGTTGGCCATTATCCGTTGCCTGGGCGCTGGGTCTGGTGGTCGGCATAAACCTGATCACGTCCGGATGGGCGCTCGTGATCGCAGCGTTCGCGGGACGGAAGATCGGTCGAAGCGCCACTGCGCCATTGAGGGCGGCGCACGCGTGAAGGGGTTTTCGAGAGCTGGGGAGGTGCGGCGTGACTGCTCCCCCTGGCTCTCGAGCGACAGATGCCAGGATGCGCTGTAAGCGCCGCACGGATTTTATTGCCGGTTAGATGCGTAGTATTCCTGCCCAGCGACCAGAGCTGGCTGCTCAATACTGGAGCGCGCTCGACGCGACGCGTGAACGTCCGCGCGGGCCGCCATGGGCGTTTGGTTGGAGTTGCGACCGCGAACTTGGCGCACGCCCGCACATTGGGCCGAAGTTCGCCTCCGCGCTGTCGTAGGCGATAGCTGGGCTTGACGCCTGAAAGCGCGGAGAATGACTTGCAATACGCGACGCCTACATCGCTTCAGTAGGCCCCGGAGCGGCGTGCCCGGTAGCCGGCAGAGGCAGCGCCCGGGCGGACGCCGATGATGTCCGGCGAGGAAGAATGAGAGCCATGCACTTCGGGCCTCTGGCGCTGGTGTGCGCAACCCTGACCGCGGCGGCGCCCGCTCAGTCGGCTGGGTTTGAGGCCCCACCGGACGAATCGCCGGAGTCGATCCTGCCGGCGGACCAGATTGCGGGCGAGGACTTTCATGTCGTCGCTCCGGTCCGCAGCGACGGGCTGATGCGTCACTACGTCGTCGAGAGTCGTTTCGGCGTCTTTGAGGCCTATGGTCATCAGTCGCTCGAAGTCCGCCTGCGAGAGGTCGCGGCGCTGACGAAGATCTCCAAGACGACCGACCTCGACGTCGTTGCGAAGGCGGTCGTGCGCAGGACGGAGGCGGATGCCAAGACCGTCCTCGCCTTCGCGATGAAGCCGGTTGAGACCGTGGCTGCCATACCGAAGGGCGTCACTCACCTGTTCGCGGGCTACACGGCGCAGGCCAAGGAGGTCTCTGAAGAAGTGCACAAGGACAGCCGGGAGTTTTCGGAGGCGGCGCACAAGGGCGGTACCGCGAGTACCTCGATGCAGGTTCGCAACAAGGCCCGGAAAGACGCCAGGCGCTACGCCGATCGCTATTTTGGCGTGTCCGCGGCCGAAAGACGCTGGTACCAGCAGCTTGGCGTAGACCCGTATACGAGCACCGATGCACTTCGAAAAGCGGTGGCTCATCTCGCGCGGGTCGACGCAGCCGCCAGTTTCGGCCTGAAATTTGCCCCGATACCAGGGATTCCGTATGCCGGTGATCTCCATCGCGCCATGGATGCCATATACAACGAGGACCCGGCCGTGCTGCGGGCGCGTCGGAGGATGACGCTGGCGGGCTATGGGTTGGAGCAGGCCGAGATCGACGGATTTGAAAGCGCTCTGCTTCTAAACCCCACGCGCCAGAGCCAGATCGAGCAGACGGCTAATTCGCTTGACGGCGTCGATGGGCGAGCCGAGTTGTTTCGTCACGCGATGGCGCTGACCTCCGACGAGGAAATCCAGGTCTTTCTGCAGAGCATCGAGCTGCTCGTAACCATACACCGAGCTCAACCGCTCGCACGCATCCTCCCTGGAGTCCGGCTGCCGGCAGGAGAGCGCACTGACGGACGAGTCGTGGTCTGCGGTTCGTTCGACGCGGTCTACTGGACGGAGGAAGTCGCGGGGCTCGCGCAATCCCTTCGCGCAGCTCTGCCCGCTGCAGCTGCGGCCTACGAACTGTGGCTGTCCGGCAGCGTATCGGAGCTGGCGCGCGCCGAGCTCGCGGCGCGCGGGTGGGAGGTCCACGACGCACCCTTTCTCGAAGCCAGAGACTGAGACCAGACCGGAGTGCTTCGCGAAATCGTCTCCGCACGGTTCGCGGTTGACCTCATCACGCCCGCTCGTGCGCATCCGGAGTAGAGAGTCGGCTCTAGATCGCTCGAGCAAGCGGTGATCCGTGCGCAGTGCCTCTACGGAAGGCCGGACGCGCGGAGACTCGAGCCGGTCGCAACACGCGCATCAAAGCGAAGCTCCGGCGGTCTGGCGCGGAGCGGCCGTGCGACGCGGAGCGCCGTGCACGGTTCAAGCTTAAGACCTCTGCCACGAGCCGTGCGGTCGTGCGGTGCGTCGCCAGGGCCAAGGGTGAGGCCAGAACCGCGCTCGAAGCGAGACCGCGGTACTTGATGAACCCATCAGCGCAGGCTTCCTTGACACGGCGGCTGGCTCGATCTAGTATGAACTGTACCGTTCGGTACGGACAAAAGGAGACGTGGGCACGCAGGTACGCCTCGATTGCAGCGGCGATCCGTGTTTCCAGCGCTTTGCGATGTGTGGCGCGCGTTCGACGACGTCCGACGTCGCATCAATGCTTTGGCGACCAGGCCGCGGCAAGATCTTTCGGAGTGTCGATGTTCGCAGGACGCGGCGTAATGACCTCCCGCCTGTTGCGTGTTCCGCGCGCGCCATCGCGGGCACGGTTTCGATGCTTCGGTCGATCTGAATCGACGTTCCGTGAGTTCTCGGCCCACATCGAAAGACTGCCATGAAGCGAGGCATTGAACGGCCATTTCATCTCCGCGCACCAGCGAGCGTGGTGATCCTTCTGGCCTGGCTGTCGGCCTCGGGGGCGGCGGCAGCGGACGAGATCGGCGCTGCGTTTCGCCGCGTGACCGGCTCCGTCGTCGTTGTGCACACGTTCGAGCGTCGGCCAGTTCCGGTTGAGTCGGAGGAAGGCATCACGACGCAGGTTTCGAGCTCCGCGGGCATCGGCTCCGGCGTACTCGTCAGTGACGACGGGCTGGTTGCGACGGCGGCACACGTCGTGCAGGTGGCCGATAGAATCGAGGTCGAGTTCGACGACCACCGACGCGTCGTCGCAGAGGTCATTGGCTCGTCCGGAGTTGATGACGTCGCCATTCTCAAACTCTCAGAGCCGGTACACGGTGTGGCACCGGCGCACTGGGGCGATTCGGACCGAGTCATGGTGGGGGACCCGGTATTCGTCGTCGGCGCACCATACGGGCTCGGACACACGCTGACCGCAGGGCGCATCTCGGCAAGGCGCCCGCGTGGAGCGGGTTTTCCTGGCTCCGGCGGTCCGCAGGGCGAACTCTTCCAGACGGATGCGGCGATCAACCGGGGCAATTCCGGCGGACCGCTGTTCGACGAGAAAGGTCAACTGATAGGAATTGTCAGTTTCATCCTGTCGGCGTCCGGCGGTTTCGAGGGGATCGGATTTGCGGTCACGTCGAACACCGTGCGCGCGGCGCTGATTTCAAACCGCGCCGTGTGGACGGGGATGAGCGGAATCATTGTCAGCGGCGATATTGCGGAGGCGCTGCAGTTGCCGCAGCAGGCGGGCTATGTCATTCAGCAGGTAGCGCGTTACTCCCCGGCCGAGGCCGCAGGTCTGCGACCCGGGCGAATTCCCGCCACCGTCGCGGGCCATCAGATACTGCTCGGCGGCGACGTCATTCTCGCGGTGGATGGGCGCGAGGTGGACGGTACAACCGCGACGAACCGCTGGCTCCTGGAATACATCGGGAGCCGACCGGCAGGTGCAGCGGTAAAGCTGCGCGTCCTCCGGGACGGTGCGCAGATTGATGTGCTGTCGTACGTGCCGCAGACAGGGAGCGCGCCGCCGCGTTGATGGGCGATTTGCTGTACTCGCTATAGCCAGCAGGCAACCGAGCACCTGATCTTCAAGCGGTTCTTGATGGCCAATCCCGGGTAGTCGATGCCATGAGAGTCCAGAGGTTACGGTTCCAGAACTCGCCGTGGGCTCCGCCGTTTCCGGACCCACCACTCACGATTTCTCGAAGTGAAGGCCGATGCCGAGTGCAGGTCCGGGAACCGAATAGAATCAATAGGTTGCTTGAGCAGCCCGCTGTGGTTCGCGGCGCCTCCTACCGTCACCTTCGCCATGAGAACGAGGGGACCTCCAAAGCGCGTCAGGAGACTTTCGATGGCGCCGGCGCTGTCAGCCTTCAATCGAACCCAAGCTAATAAAATGAGGCAGCGCCGAGTATGAGGCGGATACTTCGTCGGCGGCCCAACTACCGGGTGTTGGCCCGGTGGACAGGAATTAAATGATCTGAAAACAAGAAGGAGTGCGTCATGAACAGCATCGAAAAACGCCTAGCGTCCATTCTCAACCGTAGCTGGTGGCTGCTGCTGCTGCGCGGGCTTGCAGCCATCGCATTTGGTGTGCTGACCTGGATTCAGCCCGGCATTTCGCTTGCCGCGCTGGTGTTGCTCTTCGGTGCCTACTCGATGGCGGATGGAATCCTCGGCTGCTGGACCGCAATCGCCGGCCGGCAGGATCACGAGCATTGGTGGGTGCTGCTTCTCAACGGCCTGCTTGGGATCGGCATCGGAGTCCTGACCCTCCTGGCCCCTGGCCTGACTGCGCTGGCACTACTCTTCTATATCGCAATCTGGGCCATCGCCACCGGAGTCCTCGAGATCGTGGCCGGCGTCCGCCTGCGCAAGGAAATCACCGGCGAATGGTGGCTCGTACTGGCAGGGATCGCATCAGTCGTGTTTGGCGTTCTCCTGATGGCACAGCCGGGAGCCGGTGCACTGAGCGTGCTCTGGCTGATTGGGTCGTACGCGATCCTGTTCGGCGTACTGCTCGTGGTCCTCGCGTTCAAGGTACGGGGCTTCGTGAGCAAGGTCACCCACGCGTGATTCTGCCGCTACGGAAGAGCGTACGGGCGATGCTCCGAGGTCGCCCGTGACGCAGGCACGCGCGTGCGAATCAAGGGGCTGATACGGCGGCGGGCGGATTCGCAGCGTCGAGAGCGAAGCGAGCCGGTGATGGACGGTGGCGGCGCGGCGAATCGCCGGCTTCGTCGCGTCGCCGGCCAGGGAGACCGTTCCCTGGCGGTCCGCCTCGAGTCGCGGCGAGTGAGCACGGTCAGCCCGGCGCCGGGCCCAATCGTTCCAACACCCGGCGAAGCAGCCGGTTGGTCTGCTGTGCCGGACCTTCGGCCATGACGCAGCGATCGGGCCGGACCACCGCGACCCATCCCCACGGAACCCGGTTGCCGAGCACGGCTTCGTCGAGTGCCTCCAGCCTGCGCTCGGTCGGAGCGAGTTGCTGCGCCTGACCGCGCTGACACCATTGCCAGGTGAGACCGCCGGCTCTGCCCCATTGCGCGAGCAGGTCCGGTTCCGCATGCACTGCCGGATCAATGCCGAACCCGATCAGGGCCCACTGCGGGCCGAGCGCATCGTCGCTGAGTGTCACTTGGCCGCTCGTGGCCGGCCGTACCCACCCCTGCGGAAAGCTCGCGCCCGGGTTCAATCGTCGCGCGGCCCGATCACGCAGGAACAATCCTTTCTCGAACGTATTCTCCGGTTTGATCTTCAGGTCTTCAAACAGCGCGCGACCCGCCGGCAGCACGCGCGCGGCGCTGATCAGCCCATGCACCAGCAATGCCGCAACGTGGTTGGCGGGCATCACCAGCGCACCCAAGCGCCGCGCGAGGTTGATGATCTTCTTCGCGTGTGGCCTGCGCTCCTGGTCATAGCTCGCGAGGATGGGCGGGCCCGCTTGGCCGCGCAGCACCCAGGCGAGCTTCCAGGCGAGGTTCGCGGCGTCGCGCAAGCCTGCGACCAGCCCCTGGCCGGCGAACGGTGGCGTGATGTGCGCCGCATCGCCGGCCAGGAAGCACCGTCCTCGGGAGAATGTCGAAGACTCTCGGGCGTGAAAGCGATAGACCGCGGTGCGCTCGATCTGGATGCGCCCGGAATCGCACCATGGTGCCAGCAGCCGGCGGATGGTCTCGGGGCGTTCCATTTCCTCGCGGGTCTCGCCGGGATGCAGCATGAACTCCCAGCGCTCGCGCCCGCCGGGGGCGACCATGTGCGGTGTCGGGCGCCGCGGGTCGCAGATGAACTCGCAGTGGTCGATACCGGTCGGCGCGCCGAGGACATCGACGATCAGCCAGTCCTGCGCGAAAGTCTCGCCTTCGAAGTCCAGCCCGAGCAGTCGCCGCACCGTGGAATTCGCGCCGTCGCAGCCTACGAGGTAACGGGACTGCACCCGAAACGTCGAGCCGTCGGTACGCTTGAGGCGCGCCTCGACACCGCTTCCGTCGTCAACGAAGTCGACGAGTTCCACGCCGAGTTGCGCCCGCACGGTGGGCAGGGTCGGTAGCTTGCGGCGAAGCAGCGCCTCGAGATCCGGCTGGTAGAACGTCACCAACATCGGGTGCCCGTCGACGATGCGCGCGCTGTTGATGCGCGCGAAGCGGCCGAACAGCGGCGAGTGGTACTGGACCTGGGGAATGGCGACGGTGCTGAACTCCCCGTCGCGAACGCCGGCGAGCTGCAGGATCCGCAGGGCCTCATTGTCGAGCGCGATCGCACGCGGCTTGGTGAAGATTTCGAGCGCTTGGTCGATCGCGAGCACCCGGACTCCGTAGCGACCGAGTATGTTGGCGAGCGCGGCGCCGACCGGGCCGAGGCCCACAACGAGGACGTCGGTGTCTAGCAGCTCGTCGCCGGGACCGACCGCGCCGCCCGTGGTCATGCCGCTGCTCCCTGCCACGCCGGGCTGACCGGATACAGCCCGGCCAGCGCCATGGCGCGTTCGCGCAGCGTCGCGGGGCCGTCGAGGTCGACGACGATGCCGAGTTCGGCCGTCAGGCGGGCGGTCGCGCCGACTTCGCCGAGCCCGTGTTCTGCCAGAGCCTCGTTCAAGACGTGGTCAATGGCACGGACGCGCAGCAGCGGCTTCGCGATCTTGCCCACGGCCGTCAGCGGCAGCTCATGCAGGATCTCGATGCGGACGGGAACCGCAGCCCGCTCGGGTACCGTTCGGGCCGCATGGGCCTGCAGCTCGGCCACCGACGCCTGCGCACCGGACTTCAACGTCACGAACGCGATCGGCAGTTCGCCTGCGTGCCGGTCAGGCTGTCCGATGGCGGCGACCTGGGCCACGGCGGAGTGCGTGGCGAGGGCATTCTCGATCAGCGCGGGATCGATGTTGTGGCCACCGCGGATGATCAGTTCCTTGGCGCGGCCGCAGAGCGTGAGTCGGCCCTGCTCGTCCAGCCGACCGAGGTCTCCGGTGTTCAGCCAGCCTTCGGCCAACCAGATGACTCGATTGTCGGACTCCCGCAGGTAGCCGGGGAACACGTTGGGGCCCCGGATCCCGATGATCCCGGTTTCTGCGCGCGGCGCCTCGCCGGTCGCGCGCAGTTCGGCGTCGACGCGAAAGAGCCGCAGTTCCTGGTACGGCACCCTGAGGCCGACGCTGCCGAGTTGCCGCTCGCCCAGCAGCGGGTTCAGCGTCGAGACGCAGGTTCCCTCGGTGAGGCCGTAGCCCTCGTGGATCCGGAGCCCCGTCACGCGCTCGAAGTCCTGAGCCACCTGCCGCGGGAGGACCGCGGCGCCGCACATCACGTGCCGCAGCGTCGGCAGGCCGCCGGGCGGGAACGGGCGGCTGGCGAGCGCGGCCAGTATCGTCGGCACCGCCGAGAATCCCGTCGCGCCGAATCGCTGCACGAAATCCCACAGGTGGTCGATGACGCCCGCGGTGCGATAGCCGCCGGGCGTCAGCATCACGACCTCGAATCCGCAATGGAATGCAGCGAGTCCCGTGACCAGCGCGCCATTGACGTGGAACAGCGGCAGGCCGCCGAGCAGCACGTTGTCGGCGTCGTAGAACGATTCGGTCATCCAGGCCAGGAAGGCCTCATTGAGGTGAGTGTGGATGGCCACCTTGGGGTAACCGGTCGTGCCGCCGGTATGGAAGTAGGCGCAGGGCTCCGAGGCCTCAAATACCCGCCCGGACGCGAGCGATGCACCCGACACGTTCGCCAGTTGCGCATGGAAGTCCAGCACACGCACACCCTCGCGCGCCGGCCGCTCGCCGCCCGCCGGTTCCTCGGACCGGGATGGACGGGCGCCGAGCGCCACGCCCAGGTCGACCTGCAGCAGCGTGTGGATCGAGGGCACCTGCTCGGCGACGCGCGTCGCCTTCGACCAGATCTGCGAACCGGGCGCCGGGCCGAGGGCCACCACCACCTGCACTGCGGTTTCCGCGCAGATGCGGGCGATGTAGGCGTCCTCCAGCATGGGATTGATCGGAGTCGCGATGCCCGCGGCCTGCGATCCCCAGAGCGCAAGGTGTGTCTCGATCAGGTTCGGCAGCAGGATGGCGACCGGCACGTTGGGCCGCACGCCAAGACCGTGAAGGACGTTGGCCGTGCGGTGGACGCCATCGAGCAGGTCGGCGTAGCTGATCGAGCGCACGGCGGCGTCGGGCGTGCCGCCAAGCAGCAGCCGCAATGCCGTGCGCTGATCGTTGCGCCGGCACGCGTCGCGCAGCAGCGTGTAGGTGTCGGTGGCCGGGATCCGTTCCTGCCATGGCACCGCCTCGATCGCCACGAGATCGGCAGCGGAGCGCAGGCGGCCGGCCATCGAAGAGGGAGCGGTGGTGGGCATGTGTCGTGCTCGACCGGTGTGCTGTCGCCGTGCTTTCGGGCGGATGGGTGAATCCCGATGTTCAGGCGGCAACAATCGTGGTGGTCTGCTCGCCAAGATCGATCGCGCCATCGTCGGTGCGGATCGATGCGCTGATCCGGTCTCCGGGCTTGAGGTACGCGGGGTTCGACTGTGCCTTCGCGACGAACAGCCGCCACTTGGTCGCGTCGCTGACCAGGTGCTTGAGCACCCACGCGGTCACCTTGCCCGGACTCCGTGCGGCGCAGCCGGCCGGCGTGCCGGTTGCGATCAGGTCGCCGGCATTGACGTCATGCATCGCGGCGAGTTCGGTGAGCGTCGACGCCGGCGTATGAATCATCTCGCGGCAATAGCCGTCCTGGCGGGGCTTGCCGTTGACGGCGAGGCGCATGTGCAGCTCAGGCCAGCGCCGCCACTCGTCGTCGGTCAAGAGCACGAGGCCGGGACCCACCGGGCCGAAGCCGCGATAGCTCTTGCCCTTGTAGAACTGGCCCTGCGGCAACTGCACATCGCGCGCCGAGAGGTCGTTGACGATGGTGACGCCGGCGAGCCATTGCCCCAGTCCATCAGGCCGCACGGTCGTTCCCGGCGGCAGGGGCCGGCGCAGGACGAGGCCGAGCTCGACCTCGTAGTCCAGGAGCTTCACGTGGGCTGGGCGAACGACCGCGGCGTCGGCCGCCGTGATGCAAGACGGCGCCTTGGTGAAGATTGTGTTGAACGGGAAGTCGCTGAGCTTGAGGCCCGACTCCTCCACGTGGCTGCGGTAATTGACGCCCTGGCAGATGAACTGCTGGTTCGGGGTCACCGGCGCGCACAGGCGGACCGCGTCGCGGCTCACGCTGGCCTCGCTCTCCCGCGCGCTCCAGAGGGCGTCCCAGTGCTGCGACAGCACTTCGCCCGTGCTTTCAGCGCGAATGGGCAGCACGGCGAGGCGCGCGCCGAATTGAACGGCCCAGCGGATCTCGGAGCCGTCGTGGAAGCGGATCAGGGTACGGGGCAAGGGAGGCGCTCCAAAGGGTGATGAGGGCCTAAAGCCAGGGCCGCGCAGGGGCCTTCAGCGCTGCCGAAACCATCTTCAGGCGCTCTACGGTGATCCGCTTCGATCTCAGCAGCGCCACGATTCGCATCAGCGTGCGCGGGTTCATCTGCGGCTTCATCGAGGCGGGAAGATCGTCTCCCCACGCCCACAGGCTGCCCATGTCGAAGGGCGAATAACTGGTCTCGAAGTCCGCGGTGAACAGGTCTCCATCGGTGTAGTGCTCCAATTCGAATCCGTCCGGGTCGCGCCAGTAGTCGAACAGCTGGCTGCCCAGTACGTGCCGGCCGATGCCCCACAGGTGTCGATACCCGCGCGCGCGCAACACTTGATGCCCCTGGCCCAGCGCGTCCAGGTCGATGACCTCGTACGCGCTGTGTTCGTATCGCTCCTCGATCGCGCCGACGATCACGACCGTATGGTGGTCAGCGGGCGTGTCACCAAGATTCAGGCGGCAGAACGCCAAATTCGGGCTGCCATCGGCGAGGTACTGGACGTCGGTAGGAATGAGCCCGAGGACGCGCAGGTACCAATCGGTCAAGCCCGCGAAATCCACCGTCTGCAGTACGAAGTGCCCCAACCGGACCACTTGGGCTGGCTCGATCGGCGTGCGTACAGTGCGGTTCACCCTCGGCGCATGGACGGCAGAGTTCACGAGCGCGGTGACCGGGGGGCGGATTGGCAGCGGCTTCGCGCGCGCCTGGCCTTGGACCAGCCACACGGCGCGCCCCGCCGGATCCCGCAGCTCGACACCACGGCCGCCACCCGGGATCGCCCCGGCAGCGAGTGGCTTCGCGTTCAGGGTCTTCACGTAGACCTCGAGATCGGTGTCTTCCGACATTCGGAACGCCGGCCCGACGAAGCGGTTCTCGCGGCCGCGCGCCGCCACTGCGATGCAAGGCGCATCCCCGGTTCCACGCGCGAGCAGCCGCTCCGCGCCCGACTCGACGATGTGCATGCCGAAGTCGCGCCAGAAGCGCTCGGTGGGAGCGAGCTGCCGCTTTTCCCAGCGCAGGAAAGCAAGCTCGACCGCGCGGCCCAATGGACGCGGTCGTGGCACGCGCCTGACGTGCGCCGGCAATTGACTCTCCGGCAGCGCCTCCGGCTCGCGGAGTCCCGTGACGGTCTTGACCATGGTGTTCAAACTAGTCTCCGGTGAAGCGGAGGACGAACCGGTACAGCCGCAGGTCGACGTCTCCGGCCCCTGGCAACGCGAGCGTCATCGCCCGTCCCGCGCCGCCCGGACCTGCGAAGGCAAAGGCGCCACTACCGTGAACCATGCCGGATCAGAATCGGACCGAGAACCGCCCGCCATAGGTCCGTGGTGCAGCGATGCTGCCGGTGACGTAGCCGGCGATGAAGGGATTCTCGAAGCTGACCGTGTTCACGTGCTCGTTCGACAGGTTGCGTCCGAAGGCGGTGACCGACCAGCCGTTGCTGGCGGCGACGTAGCTCAGGGAGGCGTTCGTCGCCACGTAACTCGGAGCGCGCTCGGCGGGCAGGAAGTCGACCGCGAGCCACCGCGGCCCGGAATACTGCGCGTCGATCGCGAGCGTGAGGTTGGCGCCCGACTCGAACCTGAAGCGGTGGCTCACACCCGCGCTGCCACTCCACGTGGGGGCGTGCAGCAGCTGAAACCCGGAGCAATCGACGTGCACGCCGCCGGACAGCGGGCCGGCGGTGATGGCGCTCGTCGCGCAGGCCGTGTTGGCCGCCAGCGGCGATAGCGGATCGCTCGAACTGAAGCCGTTGCCAGCGCCACGCGCGAACGGCGCTCCCGCGGCGTTGGCCGGGACGTCATAGCCGAAACTGTCGTAGCGCGAGTGATTGTACTCGATGGCGCCACGCAGCCGGTCGGCCGTGGTCGCCTGCCACTCGACCTCGAGGTCCGCGCCGCTGGAGGTGGCCTTGCCGGCATTGGTGTAGGCGAAGGCGATCTGGCCCTGGCCGTCGAGGTTGATGTGCGGCTCCTGGTGATTCTGGTAGTCCCAGTAGAAGAGCTCGAGGTTGACCTGCAGCCGCTGGTCGAAGAAGCGGTTCTTTGATCCGAGCTCGTAAGCGGTCAGCGTTTCCGGGGCAAACTGCGCCGGTGCCGAAGGGTCGCTTTCAGACGCCGCCTGGTTGAAGCCGCCGGCCTTGAAGCCCTTGCTTGCCGTCGCGTACAGCATGTTGTCCGGCGCGAGATCATGTTCGACGCCGACCTTCCAGGTCAGCTTGTCGAAGGTCGTGTCACCCGCGACCGTTTCGAGCACGCAGGGGTTCGGCAGCCCCGTGAAGCAACCGACGCCCTGCGGGCTCACCGGCAGAAACGCGACCGTGGGAGGAATCGCGGTCAGCGTGGTGGCGAGATGCTTTCTGTCCGATGTATAGCGCGCACCGGCAATCAGCCGAGTCGCCGGGGTGACGCTGAGGGTGACCTCGCCGAAGGCCGCTTCGCTGCGGGTCGACTGGTCGGTCACGGGCGCATTGTCCTGCACTAGGCCAGCGTTGATGTTCTCGGTGGAATCGTAGGTTTCCTTGAAATAGTAGAGCCCGCCGATCCACTTGAGCGCGCTGGTCGTGCCGCCGACCCGGGCTTCCAGCGAGTCCGCCTTTGAAGTGCCCTGGCTGGCGTAGACGAAGCTGCCCGGGTACGTCGTGTTGTCGAGCTCCGCGACGCGATGTGCCGGGAGCACGGTGAGCTGCGCGCCGCCGAAGTCGACGGTCAGTTCGGCGTGGGCGTCGTAGAACTTGTTGTCCTGGCGCGGCAGCGTGCCCGGGAAGGCGACCAGCGACGCGTACGGCCCCACGGTTCCGGGCGGAAACGGAGGCGTCGGATAGGGCGCTGCGGCCGGGCAGTTGCCGGCGACGGGGTAGCCAGGGAAAAAGCCTCCCGGGATGCACAGGCCCTGAGTGGCGGCGGCCGCGGAGAAATAGCTGGCAGCGGCCGGCGAGAGCTCGGACGTGTACGGCGAGCCGGTCCCCGCGTTGTTGTTCGACTGGACGACCATGTCCGGCCCGACGCCGCCGACATGGGCGTAGTCGCCGGCGACCAGCAGCGTCACGTTGTCCGCGCGCCAGAGTACCTGCAGCCTCGCCGCCTGGTGTTTGTCGTCGTTGCCCCCGGTCGTCGACACGTAGCCGTCCCGGGCCACGGTTTGCCCCGCGAGGCGAACCGCGAGGTTGCCGGAGAGCGGCACGTTGAGCGCGCCTTGAAACGCGCGCGTCGAATAATTGCCGGCTTCGACCTCGCCATAACCACTGACGGCGTCGAACGTCGGGCGATTGGTAATGATGTTGATGGCTCCACCGCTGGCGTTGCGGCCGTAGAGCGTGCCCTGTGGGCCTTTCAGGACCTCGACCCGCGCGACGTCGAAGAAGTTGCCCTCGAGCGCCTGGGTTCTGGCGACGTAGACGCCATCGATATTGGTGGCGACGGCGGGATTGTTGATGGGTGTCGAGCCAAAGTCGCCGACGCCGCGGATATAGACTTGAGTCGGTCCGGCGCCTTGCCCGACCTGCAGGCCCGGCGCGGCGGAGGACAGGTCCGTCATCCGCAGGACGTTCGCGTTTCTCAGCTCATCGCCCGACACGACGTCCATCGGCACGGACGTCTTTTGCAGATTCTCCACGCGCCGCTGAGCGGTCACCACGATCTCGTCGATCGCGGGCGCGGCCTCCGGAGCGGCAGTGGCTGAACCGTCAGCTGCGGCGACAAGGGGTGGCACGGCGAAGCAGAACGTCACGACAAGTTTAGAGAACAGCCGGGTGAGCCCGCGCCGATTCGATTCATAGCCAGTCATGTGGTACCCCCTTGACGAAGTGGTCGCGCGCGCGAATCGGTTCGGCGCTCGGGCTCGCGAATGAGAGGTCGCTGAAGGTTCTTGGCCGCCGATGCGTAGAGCGGGATGTGACGCGCCGGTGGCGTCCGTTCTTGGGAAGCGACCGCTGCAGGGTCGCTTTTTCTAGTGCACCGCAGCATTTCGCGATCGCCGAAACACGTTCTGGATTCGTGTTTCGAAGCGGTCGAACCTGCTGCCACGGTGCTCGCGGCTCCCCTCAAGCTGTCCCGGTAGGACCTTCCGTCCCGAAGACCCGGTTTTTTGCACTATATGCCAAGAATATCGGTAGTCAATAGTTTTATGGTTTTTTATAAAGTTTATAGATATAGATGTTCGTGTAAGGTAAATGAACACGCTGAAGGCAAAACTGGCGATCGACTAAGATCCACGGGGATCCCGGTTCTGCACGAGCTCTGAGGAACCGCCTTGAACGCAACTGAATTTGTGCGACCCGAAGCCCGCAGGGGCGCCGTCACGACACAGACCTCGATGGCAATCGAGCGGCTGCGCGCTGAAATCATCAGCGGCAGATACAAGCCCAACGAGAAGCTGCGCGTGAAGTCGCTGATGCAGCGTTATGGATTCAGCTCGAGTGCGCTTCGGGAAGCACTCTCACGCCTCGTCACGGACGGGCTCGTCGAGGCCGTGGACCAGCGCGGTTTTCGAACGACGCCCGCCACTCGCGAACGGCTCATCGATATCACCGAGACGCGTGTGACCGTCGAGACCGTGGCATTGACGCGCTCGATCGAGCACGGGGATCTCGCCTGGGAATCGCGCATCGTCGCAGCCTTCCATCGATTCGCCGGGAGTCTGCATGACCCGGCGGACATTCCTGTCAGCGAACGGGGAGCCCTATGGGTTGCCCACGACGATTTCCACGCAGCGCTGATCTCCGCGTGCCGGTCCGAATGGCTGCTCTATTTCTGCACGCTGATGCATCAGCACGCCGAGCGCTATCGCTTCCTGTGGGAAATCACCGCGGTCGAGAAGTATCACCAGCGTGACGTGCTCGAGGAGCACGAAGCGCTGATGAAAGCCACCATAGCGCGGGACGCCGCCAAGGCGTCCGCGCTGCTCCGCGAGCATTTCTGGAACACGACCCGACTCATTCTGGACAGCGCGACCGGCTTCCTCGGCCCGGCCTCCGACTCGACGCAGGCGACTGCGACACGTCCGTGAGCTGACCGCCGGGCTCGAACGGCTCCAATCGGGGCGCGACGCCGATGCAGTGATCTCGGGTCGATGCGATCGCTGGCAGCTCATGCACCCGGGGCCCGAGACCAGCCGCTGGCATCGACTCCCGTCCGGGGCAGCAGCCGACTGCTTGCCCGGCACGCCGCCGTCACGCGCAGCCGAACTCTTTTTGATACCGCGGGATGAAGAGCGCTCGGCCCTTGATGGCCGCAGTCAGCATGGCACCCACCACCGGGCCACTGCGCGTCAGCGGCAGGACGCTGGCCCCGTGCTTTACGCCGAGCGGCACCAGAATGGGCGGCGAGGGCCATGGCCGGTACTGCGCCAGTGTCTCGACCGCGTGGCCCGCAAGAACGGCCTTGATCGCCTTCGCGAGCCAGGGGGCCTGCCGTGAGATGGCTACGATCGTCATCAGGTCGCCGGCAGCGGAAGCGTCGCCAAGCGCAAACCGGTCGCCGCGACCGGCCACACGCAGCCATGGGTCGACGACCACCCGACCCGCGTGGTCGAACCGGGCGCCCTCGATCGAACGGGCAACCTCGGCGGACGGCGTTGAGCCAATTGCCGGAAAAACGAGGTCGGCATCGACGGGCGCGCCGGCTGACAGCCGCAGCGGTCCCGAAGCGAGCACGCGCAGCGGATCGAGTCCGGTCGCCGTCACACCGAGTCGCAAGTCGACGCCGAGCGCCACCAGGTCGCGCGCCAGCCGAGTGCCGAGTTTCGCGGGAAAGCCGGGGAACAACTCGGGCGTCGCCGAGATCAGCGTGACGATCTTGCCCGGCATTCCGGCGCAGATTTCGCCGGCGAGCTCGGTGCCAACCGCCCCCGCGCCGACGATCGCGACGCGGCGTGCGGCGCGCAGCGCCTCGTGTGTCGCCAGCAGCGCAGTGCGGAAGCTGGCCATGTCATCGGCGACGGGCTTGAACGGCGAGGCGTAGTTTGAGCCCGTTGCCAGGACGACGATGTCGCCGTCGATGTGGCGGCCGTCGCCGAGCGAGACGCCGCCGTCGGTGATTGCGGTGGCGCGGCCCCGCACGATCGAGCCGCGGGAGAGCAGCCGGTCATAGCGCAGGATGATGCGGTCGATCAGCGTCGGATCCACCATCGCGCGGATCGCCCCGACATTGTGGACGAAGGCCTCTCGTGGTTCGACCAGCATGACGTCGGCGACCCGGTCGAGCGCCCTCGCGAGCATCGTCCCGGCATAGCCACCGCCGACGATGACGATACGTTTCATGTGCACGGCAGGCCGCTACGATTCGACGAAGCCCAGAGGCACCCCCGTACCGACCGCTTTCGGCAGGACGCCGGAGGCGCAGAAGGATCCGGTTCGCCGCGCATCAGCTGCGGATCCCAGAGAAGTCATAGTTGCCAAACAAGCCGAGCTTCACCTTGCCCTTCATCGATTCCCCCGTCACGACGCCAGTGAACTGCAGCGTGAGCCGGATCGGCGACGTAATCGACGACGACCAGGAGACCGTGTCGCCATTCACCTGGCCGTCCTTAATCGGGTAGCTTCCGTGCTCTCCGGACTGCATGCCTTGCAATGTCCCTGCCTCGCTGCTCAGTACCAGCACGGTCTCCTGTTTGCCCATTGGCGAGTTCACGGTCACCTTCCACGTGCCTTCAACGGACATTCGTGTTGCTCCGATCGTGCCGTCGACTCGACGGCGTTCATGACGGTGTAATGCAGAGTGCCGCCGCCAGGTCGCCCGGGCCGCAGTGACGGCCGTCCGGCCTTCAGCCGACCATGCGGCGGAGCGGTGGTCTAGCCGCGCGCGAGCACCTGGTCGAGCGCGGCGCCGATGACGCGCGCCGCATCCGGCGCGCCACCCATCGCCCGCCAGGCGATGACGCGGTCCGGGCGAACGAGGATCGCGCCGTCCGCGCCGAACTCGCGCCTTCGAATGAACGCGAGGCGCGGGTCGAGCCAGTCGCCTTCCGCATGGCCGAGGCGCAGTGCGATCAGTTCTATGCCGCGCGCGCGCGCCTCGGCCTCGGCGGCCTGGCACCAGGCGCCGCCGTTCTCGCCGGCGACCAGCGTGAAGCTTCCCGGCGGCGCGACCTGCCTGAGCGCCCGGCGTTCGTCCTCGCGCTCGACCCAGGCGTGCGGCAGCGGCGAGCCGGGCCTGGTGTCCGGCTCGTAGATGCGGACGTCATCGGGATTGGCGGGTACCGGCGTGCCGTCGTCGACGATGGCGGCGGATTGGTACCGGAAGCCGATCTCGACGTTGTGTTCCTTGAATTCCATCGACTGGCTGGCCATCGCTCGCGTGACGGCGGCACGTCGCGCGTCCCCTTCCGGGCCGGCCTGCCACAGCTGCCGCGCGTTTCGCAGGCACTCGTCCGGGGTGAGGTCCGCGCTGATCCCCATCGACGCGGTCAGCACGAAGTGGTTGAGCGCGTTCTCAACGGATCGCTGCACGTTGCGCTCGAACGCCGGGAAACGCTCCGGGTGGTAGGTGTCGAGCAGGGCTTCCCCGGCGCGCCCGTCGAGCACGTGGGCGATCTTCCAACAGAGGTTGTAGACGTCGTGCACCGCGCTCGTCAGTCCGAGCCCGCCGGTGGGCGGATGCCGGTGGGAGGCATCGCCGAGCAGGAACACCCGGCCGATCTTGGTCTGCTTGGCGACCAGCCCGACCAGCTGCCAGCGGGTGATGATGTGGACGGTCGGACTGAAGTCCGGGACCCCGACGCGCTCCCGCAGCAGCGCCATGACCTGCTCGTCCGTGTCGAAGAGCGCTTCGGCGTCCGGAGGGTAGCTCATGTGGAACACCCACTCCTCGGACTGCGGGCCCCAGCGTGTCGGGCCCATGGGCACCAGCACGCTCTGCGATCCGCCGAACTGCGGGTGCAGGATCCAGCGGATCAGCACGTCGTCGTCCTGCTGCAGGCGGGATAGGTCGGCCGTCATGTGGACGGTGGCGCTGCGCTGCAGGTCGCGGCTGCCCTCGAGCTCCACGCCCACGAGCCGGCCCACGGCGCGACCCCCGTCGCAGCCAAGCAGGTAGTTCGTCCGCACCTGGTAGGTCTCGCCGCTCCCGTGATCCTTGATCGTCGCGGTGACGCCGGTGGCGTCCTGCTCGAGCCCCAGCAGTTCGTTGTGGAAGCGGATTCCGTTGGGGTTCAGCTCCTCGGCCCGGCGCCTCAGGAGCGGTTCCAGCCGGATCTGCGGCAGGTTGGTCTGCCGGCAGGGACTGGCCGCGACCCAGGCCGGATCCGCATAGCCCCCGTCCCAGCATTCCATCTTGTGGATGAGGCGGCCCGCGTCGGGATGCCCGGCGATGCCGAGGTACCAGGCCGTATGGCTCATCTGCTCGGGCGGCGTGCCGACGGCATATATGTCATCCGCAACGCCGACGTCGGTGAAGGCCTCCATGGTGCGCTGATTGAGCACGTGCGCTTTCGGCAGGATCGACGTCGTCGCCGTCGCGCTCACGAGCACGTGCCGCACGCCGTAGGTCGACAGCAGCATCGAGGCAGTGAGGCCCGCGCCGCCACCGCCGACGACCAGTACCGGAACGTGGTCAATCCGCATCATCGCCCTCCTGAGCCGCGAGGTCGCCTGGCGACCGTGAATACCGATCTGTAGGGATCGTTTCAGACAGGATAGGGGCCCAGCCGCGACCGCGTCAAGCCCTGCTCCGATCCCGATGCGTCGGCTACCATGTGCACATGCCGAACCGCCCACTGACGCAGCGCCAGAGACAGGGAGCCGCGTCGCGGGACGAGATCCTGGACGCGGCGGAGTCGCTGATGGCGCGTCAGGGCTACGACGGCGCCAGCATCTCGGCGATCTGTTCGGAGTGTGGCCTGCCGGCGAGCTCGATCTACTGGCACTTCGGATCGAAGGAAGGCGTGCTGGCTGCCGTCATGGAGCGCGGCGCCGCGCGCTTCTTCGCGACGATCGATGCCGTCAGCCTCTCGCCAACACTGCGCGGACGCGAGGCCTTGCGGGCCGCGCTGCGCGCGGCGAGTCAGGCCATCGCCGAGCATCCCGAGTTCCTTCGCCTGCTGGTGCTCCTGCTGCTGAGCGGGCACGCGGAGGACACCGTGCGCCGCGTTCGTGCCGAGGGTCGCGAGCGACTGCACCGGTTGATCGCGTCGGCGTATCCGGCGCCCGGCAACGTCCCGGATGGGCCCCTGGCCGACGCCCTGGCAGACGCCGCCCTCGCGATGTTCGACGGGGCGTTTCTGGCCGTGCAGAGCAATCCGCGCATCCGCTACGAGGCCCTCCTGACGCAAATGGCAGACGCGCTCGCATCCCTCGCCGAGGCCCCAATCGCTGCGGCCCGCGGCCCGCGGCGCAGGCGCGCGATGCGTTCAGCCGGTCGGCGCGGCATGTCCTGAGACGAACGCGGACGTCGGCCGCTCGCGTCGCGGGCGGTCACCCGCGGTTCCGAACCTTATAAAATAGTGCTGAGATTCGTGGCCGCAAGGAGTGCTGTTGGTAGTCCGACGCTGGGCTGTCGGGCGCGCGGCAGGTGGGTCCTGAGGTGGGGCACCTGCTCGAAGGTCTCCGCGGCCGCTGTCAGCGGAGGCGATCTGCACGCCCGATCTCGGCATTCTTAGGGATTCCCAGCGACAGCCGAATTCACAGTTCGGTTCCGACTCCCACCCCGTAGTTCGTCGAGCTCGCGCGTCAGTTCCTCGATCTTGCGGTCGCGTTCGGCGAGCGCCGCCGCGACGTCCGCTGCCTCGAGGCGCTGCGGGATGTGCTGCGGACAACGAGCGTCCCACGCATGCACCGAGCGCAGGATGACCTGCGAAGGGCGCGCCCGGTAGCCCTGCGGCATCACGCGCTAGTGAGACTCACAGGCGGCATCGAATGCGCAGTTGAGAGGTAGCCGCACCTCAACGACCGTTCCGGCCGGATGAGAGCGGCCGATCGTAACCGTTGCGCCGATCGTGGCCGCGCGATAGCGCATGCCGCGAAGACCGACGCCCGGCGTGAACCGATCAGCCGACGGCATGCCGATGCCATCGTCACGTATCGTCAATAGGACCGCCGTCGCCTCGTGGGCGAGAGCGAGTTCGATTGTGAGCGGAGCGGCGTGCCGCAGGGCGTTATTGAGTGCTTCCTGGACGATCCGATAGAGTTGCGTCGCTGTACCACGATCTAAGGCAAGGTCGGCGCTGATCGTCGAATTGAACGATACGCGCGCGAGACCCGCTTCGCTGCCGGTTCCTCCCTGTCCATGTGACGAGAATAGCAGCCGCGCGTGGCTGCTTCCTGGTCTTGCCGAGCACTTGCTGCGACTCGACCGACCGACTTGCCGAACAGTGCGGATTCCGGCGCGTAATCGAGTCGATCGGGGCGGATACGAGTGGCTCTGCCAAGCAGGGCGCCGAGGCTCTGCAAATTGGGCGAAGCCATCAAGTCGGCGACTGCCCGCGAAGCACACCAGAATCAGTCGTCGAGCGCTGGGCCGAATCTTCGATCAAGCGTCGAGTGCGAGGAGAAACGTTGGCTGAGCTGTCTTACGTCTGCTTCCCCCGCAGCTGCGGTGCCTCCTGGGGTCGGCGTGCTTTTCGTGCAGCAAGTCGCGGGTCCTCCGTCTGTCGCCCGCCGAATTGCAGACTTGCTGACGCAATTGCCTACCGGTCGAGGGATGACTGCAAGCACTTGACCCGAAAGGCTGTGAGTTACGCGAGTGCCTGTCAAATCTACAAGAGAGGCTGTAGACGACTTTGGCCAGATTCTATCGCGACATTAGCGACATACGGCGTTATAGGCTGGAGTAACTTTCCGGACGGCACCCTTCCGGGCTAGTCAAAATTACAATTCACTCTGTCAATGCCCGAAGTGCTGGCGCTCGCACGCCAACGCCGGAGGCTCTGGAAAACCAGCTGTTCCTGGCTCTCGGTCGATGTGAAACTCATTAATGCCTGTCATTGATGCCCGCCAGTGCAATTCCGACAGGCACTCGTGAAACTCGCGCCGCTTCTATCGGAGATCATGTCCCGGGCAGAACGACGCCCAGAAGACCCCCAGCTTCGCAGATCTCGGTACGAGTTGGCCGCCAGTCGTGCGGACATCAGTTGAACGGATTGTGGACACGCGCCCCGGTCGACGCGTAGTGGGCTGTGTTGCGGGTCAACACGGTCAGGTCGTGAATCAGTGCGGTCGCTGCAATCTGTTTGTCGAGCGGGTTCTCTGGATTCGGGACACGCAATCGCCCCCAGACCTGCGCAACCTCCTCGTCGATCGGCAGGATTTCCTCAGCATAGGCTGTCGTAATCTGGTTAAGCCAGCGTTCGAGGCGTTTCGCCTGTCGCACGTCCCCTCGATGACGAATCCGCTCCACGCCGCGGCGCAGCTCTCCGATAGTGATGACAGACAGGTACATCTCGACGGCGTCGCGACGTGCTGAAGCAAAGAAGGTGCGGACTCCGGCGTTGGCGCTCACGCCCTTTCGCATCTCGCTGATGACGTCCGTGTCTATGAGATACACGTCAGCCCCGCTTGTCGAACTGCTCCCGACGGAAGTCAGAGTCCTCGCCGACGTTGGGGATTGTCGCGAGCACGTCGACGAGCGGTCGACGCTTTGGACCCTTCAGCGCCGCCCGCAGGATCTCGCGATGCTCTTCCTCGGCGCTTCGATTCCGCTTTGCCGCCTGCTTCTTCAGAGCGTTGACGAGTTCGACCGGCAGTTTCCGAACCATCAGCTGCGCCATCGCCGGTCCCTCCTAGCAATCGTGTGCAAGCAATGCTAGCGCCACCGCCGCTTCGGTGCTAGCACTGCAAGCACCACCGTGATTTTCACGGCTGACGGGGTTGTCACTGAACCGGCGCAGTTCGACGAGCGCGCTGCACGCCGGCGGCACGGGATCGTCGGCCCCGTTTGGACGAGACAGCGAAGTTGGCTCAAGACCTGGAATTACTGCCCCGATTCGACATCCCGCGGCGCAAGCGTCTCCACGGGACAATGCAGCCGGTTCGGGGGCCGCTCGTTCTTCGTGCCAAGACAGACGCTGGGACGTGCCGCGAAATATGGAGGCCGCCGGCGATAGTCCTTTGATACGGCGCGTCTTGCCGATCCCTGTTCTAGCGAAGGCAGCCGCTATGGAAATCAGCAAGTTGAGGGCGCGAAGCTCCGCGCTTGAGGCACCAATGCGGCAACGATAAGCCACTGATTTGCATAGTCGTCGCCGACCATCAAACCACCATCATAAATTCCCGTCCAGTCGCCGGGGTTCGGGTCCCGTACGAGTACAGGCGCCGCTTGCGTCTAGTGCCGTCGCCCGTGCGACGCGCAAGCCGCAAGGCTGCCGCTCGACGGCCGGACGGCTATTGGCGTGACCCCTGCGACGGCTTCATTTGCGCGGCGGAACGTAGCCGTCGGTCAGCGTTTGCAGGAACGTGACGATGTCCTTGATGTCGCTTTCCGTCAGGCGCGCGGGATCACCAGGTCGTTGCCCGAAAGGCGGTCCGCGCTCGATGTTGTCTCGGTAACGGGCAGGCAGGTCGTTGAAGGTCGCGATTCCACCGTCGGGTCCGCGTGGGTACCAGCGTCCGGGGCTCGTGTCGCGCTCGGCGTAGAAGCGCACGGCGTCGCGCAGCGTATGTGCCGCACCGTTGTGAAAGAACACGCTCCGTGCCGCGACGTTGCGAAGCGACGGTGTGCGGAACATGCCGCAATACTGCGACTGATCGGCGAGGTCGGTGCGCAGCGGCCCGCACAGGCCGAGGTCGAAGTAGCGCGAGTCGCGATTTGCTGGAATCTCGCCGTTCCGTGGCAGGCCGAGCGCGACGAAGCCGTAGTCGGTGAACTGCGGGAACGCGCCATTTCGGATCGCGCTCGGATGGCACCGCGCACAGTCGCCTTGGAGCGGCGAGTTGAATAGTTCGAGGCCGCGCTTCTCGTCCGCCGTCAGCGTCGCCTGGCCGCGGAGCCACGCATCATACTTGCTCGTGTAGGGGTAGAATTCGGTGGGACTCTGTTGAAAGACTTCGAGCGCCAGAATCACGGCCTTGAAGGCCCGTGCCTCGTCATCGAGAACGTGCGGTCCGAACGTGTCCTGGAACTTGCCCGCGTAGGGTGCCCGCCGGGCCTTGTCCACCACCTCAGCTTCGCTGGCGTTAGCCATCTCGAACGGTGAGAACAGCGGCGCGCGTGCCTGGTCGTGCGCGCTGGGAGCGCGTCCGTCCCAGGTGCGGCCCCCGGCAGGCCCCTGGTCCTTGCCATCGTCGCCATCGTCGTCGTTGAAATGCTCCGTGAACGGCGGGATGGCTTGCGTGTAGGTCAACGATGGAACCGCTCGGCGACCGGGCTCACGCCCCGTACGGCCGCCGTATTGGACAGCGTTGCCGTCGGGTGGCCCGAAGTGATGCGCGGGGTCGTGGCAGGTGCTGCACGCCAGGCGCCCGGAGGCCGACAGCGACGGGTCGAAGAACAGGCTACGGCCGAGATCCGTCATCGCCGCGGGGGACGGTACCTTCTCGAAGGAATTTGCATAGAACGCCGAGTCGGCCGCCGCTGCTGGTGAGGCAACCGGCATCACCAGCAACGCGAGCATCGTGCCGATGACCACGTGTATCCACGGTGCGCGGCTGGAACAGCGAGGAGCGACACGGTTCATGAAGGCCTCCATTTGACCTGACGGACGGTGTCACGACGGTGACAGAAGGCGCGGGACGCCGCCGTAGCGAAACTCATTCGTAACGAGCACGCAACATCGCGAGCCGACAGTCTGCCGACCATTGACGGTGGGAGGGACCGTGGTCATGAATGCAAATCTAAGAAAGCCCCTGGTGTGCGCCGCGGTAGTGGCCTACACGCTGATGGCCGCCGGCGGAGCGCTCGCCGATGACGGCAGCAATCCGTTCGTCACTGCGGCGTTGCGCAGCAAGGTGACGAACATCGTCGTCATCTACGCCGAGAATCGCTCGTTCGACAACCTGTTCGGCCGCTTTCCCGGCGCGCATGGGCTCGGCGACGTCGTGGATGCGAACGGCAATCCGACATCCGCGTACGTCCCGCAGCTCGACCGCGACGGATCGGTGCTGGCGGCGCTGCCGCAGACCTGGGGCGGGGTGACGGCCGCAGGCGTCACTCCGGCCGTCACGCAGGCGCAGAGCGCGGGCCTGCCCAACGCCCCCTTCGCGGTCGAGACCGCGTTCACGGCGGCATCGGGATCGACGCTGTCGACCTTCACGGTTACGCGCGACCTCTACCACCGGTTCTTCGAGAACCAGATGGAAATCGACGGCGGCAAGAACGACAAGTTCGCCGCGTGGGCGGATGCCGGTGGCCTGACGATGGGCCATTTCGACTACAGCAACTCGGCAATCTACAAACTCGCGCAGCAGTACACGTTGGCCGACGCCTTCTTCGAGGGTGCGTTCGGCGGCTCGTTCCTCAACCACCAGTACCTGATCTGCGCCTGCGCCCCGGAATACCCGAATGCCGCCGCGCCGCCGACCGGCGCCAAGCCGACGATCGCCGTGCTCGATACCGACGCGAACGGCAACTACCTGCCGAAGCTGACGACCAAGCCGACGTCGCCGGCCTCGGCGCTCGACGGCCCACCGCAGTACGTGCTGAGCGGCAACATCACGCCCCTTAACTACTTTGGCGACGGCAAGTACTACGCCGTCAACACGATGCAGGCGCCGTTTCAGCCGAGTGGCAACCAGCCGGTCGATGCGAACGGACCGGATCTCCTGTATGCGGATCCGGCCGCGGCCACGACGCTGCCGCCACAGACGCAGCAGAACATCGGTGACCTCCTGACGGCCGCCGGCGTCGGCTGGAAGTGGTACGCGGGGTCCTGGAACGCGGCGATCGCGGACGGGACGCAGGCGCCCGGAACAGCGCGAACCGTCATCTATACGCCCTCGAGCGCTCGCGGTGCCCCGGACTTCCAGCCCCACCACGCCCCGTTCAACTACTACGCGAACTTCGACCCCGTCTCGCACGCGTCGGACCGGGCTGCGCACCTCAAGGACTACACGGACCTCGTCGCAGACGCATCTGCAGGCACGCTGCCGCCGGTGGCCTTCTACAAGCCGCAGGGTAACCTCAACCAGCACGAGGGCTATGCAAACCTCGACGACGGCGACGCGCACATTGCCGGCCTCGTCGCCAAGTTGCAGGCGAGTCCGCAATGGCCGGGCATGGTGATCGTCATCACCTACGACGAGTTCGGTGGTGTGTGGGATCACGCCTCCCCGCCGAAGGGTGATCTGCTCGGGCCCGGCACGCGTATCCCCGCCATCATCATCTCGCCGCTGGCGCAGAAGGGCTACGTGGACCACACCGTATACGACACCGCCTCGATCCTGCGCCTGATCACTCGGCGGAATGGACTGCCGACGCTCCCGGGCCTTGCGATGCGCGACGCGGCGCTAATGGCCAACGGCGGCAAGCCGATGGGCGACCTGACCAATGCGCTCGTGCTACAGGCGCCGGGCCCGACCGGACTGACGGCGAGTGACGATACGCTGCTGCCGGGGCGGATACGGCTCGTATGGAATGCAGTCAAGGGCGCGACCGGTTACGATGTGTTCATCGGCACATCGTCTGGCGGCGAGTCCTACGCGCCGGCGTCGACCGTCCTGACGTTCACGTTCGCAGGCAAGTCGACGGCCACGGTGCCGCAGCTCACCCCGGGCAAGCGGTATTACGTCCGTGTCTCGGCGGTGATGCCCGATGGATTGACGACGCAGTTCTCGAACGAGGCGAGCGCCGTTCCGCACAGCGGCTTCGGCTTCTAACGGCGGAGGGCGCCCGGGCACACGGCCCGGGCGCCCAGCGCAGCGGAACGTACGCTGCCGCCGCGGTACGCGTCAGCAGCGGCGGCAGGGCGAAGCAGCAGACTCCAATCCCTGCGTAGCAGACTGCCGCAAGGCCAAACCCAAGACCAACGCCGGCACTGAACTGGCGCAGGGGGGGATCCGGCGGTCCACCCGGCCTTCAGCAAAGGGGAGCCGCAGCTGTTTGCCGATGTGAGTGACACGAGTGCCTGTTAATGGACTCTTCACAGGGACTAGTGAAGCGCACACCGGAAGCGTGACGCATCCTGGATCCGCATGCGTTGCCGCCACGGTTCCGTGTCACCCACAAGCGCGCAACGGGCCATCGCGGC
>Ga0335069_10000688_pt1 | contig 55210 bp, 39 predicted proteins | sample Lox_Sample_11_FD_206714 | JGI IMG/M metagenome (GOLD analysis project Ga0335069, IMG submission 206714) | Soil microbial communities from Loxahatchee National Wildlife Refuge, Florida, United States - Lox_Sample_1.1 | ecosystem: Environmental > Terrestrial > Soil > Wetlands | place: USA... | reverse complement strand
CTGCGGAAAGCTCGTTTATCAGGTCCGGTTTTCTTTTACCATGTCTCCATTCCTTGTAGGGGATAAGTCCAACACAGCATTCAAGGTGTGAGGTAGTGAACGGATCAACACCCTCATCATCCCTTCCTACCTGTGTCATTATGTATTTTATTTCAGGATGATTCATGAAATGCCTTCTTAATGTGTCTGCCAGACTTTTAGATTTTTCGAGGGTTGAGCCCGGGGGTAGCTGAACCTGCAACCAGAGAGAACCCTCATCAAGCGTGGGAAGAAAGTCCTTTCCGACCGTTATTGATAAGACAATTGTTGCAGCCAGCACAAGCGAAAGGGAGAGAAATACCTTACCTGGTTTTTCGAGGATCCTTACCACATAATTCCTGTACCTTTCGGCAAGATATTCCAGCCATCTGTTATGATAAACCTTTTGAGGTTTCCGGTAGATAATATACGACATTCCGGGGATAAGCAGCATTGCCACCATCAGGGCCCCCAGTATAGCATAACCTACCGTAAAGGCCATAGGTGTGAACATCTTCTTCTCAATTCTTTCGAATGTAAAAAGAGGAAGATAGGCCATGACAATAATGAGCATTGAGAAGAAAATCGGTTTACCCATCTCAGCACATCTTTTCACTATATTGTCAGGCTGGAGTATCTCCGTGGGATGTTCTTCCCGTTTACGCAAAACTGTCTCGAGCATAACAATTGCGCCCTCCACGATTATCCCAAAATCAATGGCACCAAGAGAAAGAAGGTTGGCCTGGATCCCTGTAAAATGCATGAAAATAAATGCGATAAGGAGTGAAAGCGGGATGGTGATCGCTATTACAAGTGCACTTCTCCAGCTTCCAAGGAAGATTATCAGAATAGCGATTACCAGCAACACTCCGTAGGAAAGGGTATGGGAAACAGTATGGAGTGTAGCGTCCACCAGCTGGGTTCTGTCAAGAACGGTCACTATTCTGACATCATCAGGAAGGGTCTCATGATTCAGCTCATCAATTGCCTTGTGAACATTCTCAAGAACGCTCGACGGGTTTTCATAACGCAGGAGAGTTACAATGCCTTCTATGCTTTCACTGTAATCTCTTTTCTTGTCTGAAAACCCGAAAACTCCTTTGCGTTCGAGTGTACCATATTTTAATTTACCCAGGTCATTTATATAAACAGGAATACCTTTTTCCGATTTAATCACAATCTTCCCAAGGTCATCAAGATCCCTTATCAGTCCCACTCCCCTGATAATATATGCAAGGTCTCCCCTGCTTATCATGCTTCCGCCTGCATTTATATTATTCTTGTTAATCCTGTCAATGACATCGCTTAAAGTGATATCATACTTTTCAAGCTTCCGCGGATCGATCTCGATCTGATACTGGGTTGTCAGTCCACCGAAATTCTGTACATCGGCTACACCCATCACCTGCTTTAGCCTTGGGATAATAACCCATTTCTGCAGATCTGTCAGCTCACGTAAGGAGTGTTCTTTGCTCTCGATTATATACCTGCAAACCTCGCCAGTAGGGGATGACAGCGGATCCAGCTCTGGCTGGGCCCCGTATGGCAGGTCAACCTTGTTTATCTTTTCCTGGACTCTCTGGCGGGCCCAGTAGTCATCGACCCCGTCCTTGAAAACCAGCATTATAGTGGAAATACTGAAAAGGTTTTTGCTCCTCATTGTCTGCAGGCCGGGAAGCCCGTTCAGTTCCCGTTCAAGAGGTATTGTGATCTGTTGTTCTATCTCTTCTGCAGCAAGGCCCGGAACCTGTGTTTCAACCTGGACCGTAACATCAGCGATATCGGGATAGGCATCGATAGGAAGCTGGAACCAGGAATAAATCCCTATGCAGGCAATAATTACAAAACAGGTTGCAATCAGAAGGCGCCTGTGGATGAATAGTCTGAATAACTTCTCCATAATTTTCTGGTTTTAACGGAGATAAATGCCTCCTTCATAGACTATTTCATCACCGTTGGTAATCCCTGAAGTAACCAGCATTTTATGGTTTTCGAGGGAAGCGGCAGTTACCGTTCTCCTGACAAAAACATTATCGGACAGTTTCAGAAAAAGGTAGGTTCTGTCCTCATCCTGAAGAATTGCAGTGGAGGGAATAATCAGTGCGTTTTCAATTATGTTCATGAAACGTACTGAAACAAACATTCCCGGCTTTATAAGTCTTTCGGAATTTGCACATTCGATATAAGTGTCCATTGACCGGGTTTGATCTTCCAGTATATTGCCCAGGTATTCGACTGTCCCTTTAAAAGGTTTGTCAGGAAGGCTTTCCGTAAAGACGTCAACCATATCCCTGAGGTTAATTTTTCCCAGGTCTTTTTCCTTGATGTGAGCAACCACCCAGACCTTATCGAGATTTGCTACAACTGCAACCGGATCAGAATCTGACTTAAGATATTGCCCGAGAGTCAGGTTAAGGCTTACTACTTCCCCGGATATGGGCGAGGAGATAATAAGAGGGCGGGTAAAGTCTGCAGTTTCCGGATCTATATTAAATATCTTCAGATTGGCACCGGCTTTCTCATATTCCTTCTGTGCAACATCAAGTGCCAGTGATGCATCATCAAAATCTTTTTTTGAAAGAACACCCTGGTCCGACAGCTCCTTTTTCCTGTTATAATTCCGTTGTGCGACCTCCTTTTCTTTTGCTGATTGTTGAAAATTCTTTACAGCTTCATAATAATCGGGGGAGGCCAAACCAAAAATGGGGGATCCTTTTGATACCTGCTGCCCAAGCCTGACATAAGATGCCGTCAATCTTCCTTCATAAGGTGCAGATATCTCAGCAAGCTGACCGGTAAGTGGCTTTACAACTCCGGGAACCGTAAACGGGAAGGTATATTTCTGAAAACCAGCTTTTTCTGTAATTATCTTATTCCTCGAAAGATAATCCCTGCCAAGTATTACTGTATCTCCCGAATGCTTAAGTGAAGCATCAGAATTATTATCCTGCAGGGGCTTGCTTCTGCATGAAAAATTGAGCAATACAGCAGATATGATCAATGAAGGAAGGAAAATATGTTTATTCATATAATTAAAGTTCAGGTAAATAGTAAGATTGAAACAGAGCCAGGCCAATATAGCTTGCGCATTACATTCCTTTGGCTGAAAAAGTGCTTCACTGACCTGGTGGCTCAGATTACCTGAACCGGGGGCCCCCTGAATAGCTGGGTATGATGAAAAGATTTGGACCGGAAAGAAAGAATGTAACTATTTAAAATCAATGCTTTATCGGACAGGATAACAGCATCAGCCGTTAAGATTAATGCTGTAATTGCACTGAAAGCCGCCAGGAACTGGAAAAGCAGAAATCCTGCCGGGGTGTGCGTATGACCAGGCAGCCCGTTCCCTGTATGCCTGTAAGGGTGTGAATGCACAATTGTAAACCCATCAACTTCATGTGTATGGTTGAAAAAGGTGTTGCTTCCGAAAAAGAAAAGGAACAGAAGCAACAGAAATGAACCCCTAATATTTGACAGATACTTTTTCAAGATACCCGGACTTCTTCAAAGGGCGAATATAAAGATATTTTTTGTTTACCTCCTTTATAATAGATTAAACAATGTTAAACACTTTTTAATCAAAACGCCGAAACAAAGCCCAAACTAGCCCTTACGTATTTCACCCCGGTTAACTGGTATGTACCTTCAGCCACAATCTTGAAATTCCTACGAACCAGGTACCCGGCATGAAGAGTTGCAGAGCTATAATTAAGGCTTGATAAATCCGAGCTGATCAGGTTGACCATACCCATCAGGTACCATTTGCTCATATCTCCCTTCGGAGAATATATCAGTTCGGCAAACCCGCCATGAGTCATGGTATTTGAGTGCTTCGAGCTGTCTGCCTCCACAAAGACATGTGAATCAGTTCTTCTCACATATTGTGCGTTGAAAATGAACCTGTCGTTAAACGATATTTTAAGATCAGGGCCAAACATTGTTACGCTGCTGGTGAAAGGGGAGGAAAAATCTTTAAGATTTTCTTTTCCGGTGTAATAGAATGCTCCTATTGTAACATTCTTACCTGCAGCCTGCGAGATTCTGAACATAAAATTCTTGTGTTTGTCGGTGTCGAATTCTCCCTGGTCTATCCCGCACCCGTTAAGTATCTCCATCTGGATCGTAGTGCCTGATTTCAATGGTTTCTCAAGCATCATGCCCCTCTCATACTTAAGTTTGACAAGTGAGTTTCCCGGGGAGGCATCATATATCTTATATTCTTCAAAAGTATAGCGGAGCTCCGACATAAATAAGGGGTCTGAAGCCTGAAACTGCCCAAGGTAGAGATTAATGCCGGATTTGAACATATCGTGGAAGATGAAGAAGGCATCTTCTATTCCCACAATTGAACCTCCCTCGTTCATAAGGAAATAGAAGTAATATGAGATCTTATCTGACAATTCACCGCTCGAAAGGAGTTTCATAACATAAGGAGCAGAGAAATCAACTCTTCCGGATTTGTCAAAGTTCATGAGCACGTGACCATCGAACCTTACAGCCAGTGGCAGTTCCCTGAAGAGAGACAGATTGTCGTCACCAGTCGGGATGAAATACCTTGGCGATTCGTACTTTGTCATCCTGTATCCGTTTGAGGCAAATTCCTCTCCAAAGCTCTTCAGTCTTGTTATTGCGGGTGCATGACAGACCTGGCAGCTGATCTGGTATTTCCTGGCGAAAGCGGGTATTGCCGAAGCTCTTATTTCACCGAGAGTGAGAATCACCGCGATCGCTATCGCAACAGGAAGCAAATTTTTGTTCTTCATAGTCGGTCAGTTTCAGGTTGATCATGGTAATATCCTTATAGTCGTAGAATGTTCGTTAACAATTTTAATCTCCGATTCACCGGAAGGAACCTTTAACAGATCAGCAACAGACTTGACCAGCAGCTGGTAATTCAGAACTGCACGCACTTTCATATCTCCGGGTGCAACATTATTTGGCAGCCTGAAGGTGAATTTCTCAACCTTGGTCTCTCTGGGGCCAATTCTGTAATCTACACCTGTTCTGGCTGTGTTCCATTGCATGGTAGTCATTCTGCCTTCCGGATCAAAATATGGCATTCTGAATATCCTGTTTCCTGATGGAATTCCGTCCCGCTGAACACCGGCGAAATCCTTGATGCCAAGCGGAACACCAAGGTCCTGGTAAGCAAGATAATCGCCTGAGATTGTAAATTCCTCTCCCTCAAATCCCTTCTTGTCGACATTGAGATGATAAACCATTCCTTTTGAATCGGTCGCTTCAACATTGAGCCAGGCAATCCTGTCTTCGACCGAACCGGTCGGAAATTTATGTCCGGTTTTCTGGTTAAACAGGGCAACGGTAAAAACAACTGTTTCACCTGGTTCTGCCTCGTTTATATCGGGTTGTATTCTGATCTCAATGGTGCCCCTGACCTTTCCCGGATCGTGCGCACCATGAAAAAGGTGAAGCCTTGAATCGTTATAAGGATTGGCCATCAGCGCATTCAGGAAAGGTCCCCCCCTGGGCATATGACAATCCTGGCATACAACACCTGCTGATGCATATGGTCCGGCTTTCCATTCGAGCTGGGTGCTTTTCACCCAGACACCGAATGGATTCTGCTCATTATGACAGTTACCGCAGAACTCGGTTGTTTTAAAGAATTCACTGGTGATAATTTTATGCGCAGGTGAGTTCATTGAAGGAGTTCTGTTTGCATATTTGGTATTGCCCGGCTTGACAACATAGCTGAAATTATGGGGCGGATCTGCTGATGCACCCTGTACAAGGTGGCAGGCCTCACACGAGACTGATTCATTTGCCATGCTGTTCTCACTGGGCCTTGGCGGAGGGAACTGTTTTCCGCCCATGAATGCCAGGGGCGTATGGCAGCCATTACAGCCATCAACCACATCTTTGATTTCCGGCTTCGCTTTTGCATGGGGAACAGCCAGGTCAAAATACTCTATCTCATCCCAGTCGTGAGTATAGGCTTGCGACATCATTGCCTGTTTCCATTGCTGGTATATTCCAGGATGACACGATGCACATTTTCTTGAGTTTTCAAAATCCTGGTAGGAGTATTTATTTTTTTGATCTTCCCGGGGAATGGTCCTTGAAGGAACAAAGGAGAGAAAAAATATAAATACCAAAAATACCGCCAATAGAATAACAGGAATCCGGAAATTCTGATTCTTTTTCATATAAGAGGTTTTTCAGGATAAAAGATACTCTTTTTTCCCGAATTTTTTACTTTTATATGATGAATGCAACCCAATAAAAACTTATATAAGTTAAACCCTTTAACACAACTTAAATGAAAAACCAGCCATCAAGAAGGAAATTTATCAGACAGCTCGGAGGTACATCATTGCTTCTGGCTGCCGGGTCACTGCAATCTTTCACCCTCGGGGAATCAAGGGAAAGGACAATTGCCTCAGGATCGGGAATCTCTTCGAACGACAAGATCAGATTCGCCACAGTTGGATTGGGGATCATGGGCAATGCCGATACAGATACGGCGCTGAAAGTTCCGGGTGTGGAAATGGTTGCTGCCTGCGACCTGTACAAGGGAAGGCTCGCCAGGGCAAAGGAGAAGTACGGGAATAATATTTATACAACCCAGGATTACCGCGAACTTATCCATCGCAAGGATATCGATGCAATTATAATTGCCACCTCGGACCACTGGCATTCCAGGGTTACAATTGAAGCCCTGAACGCCGGGAAGGCTGTTTATTGCGAAAAACCTGTCGTTCAGAAGATCAGCGACGGACTGCCGGTTATCGCGGCCCAGAAGAAGACAGGCAAAACCATGCAGGTGGGCAGCCAGAGGGTAAGCAGTATCGTTTATAAGAAAGCCAAGGAACTCTATAAGGCAGGTGCAATCGGCCAGCTGAATTGCATCGAGGCATCGTTCGACAGGCAGGATGCACTGGGTGCCTGGGAGTATACAATGCCTACCGACGGATCACCGCAGACAGTAGACTGGGACCGTTATATTGAGGGAATGAACAAAATGCCATGGGACCCGAAAAAATTCTTCTGGTGGAGAAACTACCGCGACTTCGGGACAGGAGTTGCCGGTGACCTTTTTGTGCACCTGCTTTCAGGAATACACCTTATAACTGACTCAATGGGTCCTAAAATAATTTTTGCTTCAGGCCAGACTAATTACTGGAAAGACGGCAGGGACGTTCCTGATATCATGACAGCAATAATGCAGTACCCCGAAACAAAAGAACACCCCTCTTTCCAGGTAATGCTCAGGGTGAACTTCGTAAGCGGACAGGGAGAAAAGGGGGTAACACGTTTCATTGGCAATGAAGGTGTTATGGAAATGCTTGATTCAGGGTTTACAATTTCACACAGCATTATGTCGAAGGCCCCTGGTATCGGTGGCTGGGATGCACTCTATTCTTATCCGCAGGCGATGCAGGATGAACTTATGAAGCAGTATAATCAGAAGTGGAGCGCAGAAGACCAGAAGAGACCGCAGAAACCGGCAGTCAGTTACACCGCCCCTGAAGATTACGATGAGCACAAAGAACATTTTATAAATTTCTTTGAAGGTGTAAGAACAGGCAAACCCGTTGTTGAGGGACCGGAATTTGCTTTCAGGGCAGCCGCTCCCACGCTCGCCTGCAACGACAGCTATTTCCAGAAGAAGATTATTAACTGGGATCCGGTAAATATGAAGGTCGTATAAACGAAGTTTAATCATTAAAATTGACGGGGGTGTCTCAAAAGCTTGTTTTCACCCCTGTCCCCCAAGGGGGCAAATACGAATTCCATTGATTTTCAATAAGTCCCCCCTGGGGGATATAGGGGTCGAATATAAATGGGATAGCTTTTGAGACACCCTCTAGGTCATATGAATAGCCCCCCATAAGAGGGGGGGGCCCCGCTCCCCCCTTCAGGGGGGCTATTAAGATTTAAATATTAAATAGTTAAACAATTAAAGCGTTAACAAGATGGCAAAGCTTACACAGGAGATGAAAGATATGATAGCCACCCAGCAATGTTTCCATGCAACAGTAAGCAAGGATGGTATTCCCAATAATGCACCGAAGAGATCGACGAGAGTATTCGACGATGAAACCCTTATTTTCTCAGAAGGAACAGGGAAGGCAACCTACAGGAACGTGCTCGACGGTTCGAAAGTGTGCTGTTCAGTGGTAAACCGCGAAACTCTTGACGGTTATAAAATCCTTGGAACCCCTGAGGTACTGACCGAAGGTGCCATCTATGATAAATCGGCAGAGATGTCAAAAAAAGCAGGAATGCCTAAGCCAAAAGCTGTTGTGCTTGTTCATATAGATGAGATCTACAGCCTTAAACCGGGACCGATGGCCGGGACAAGAATTGCGTAAATAAAGGCTTTGATAAAGAGAAACTGCCATACCAGGGGCTTTTCTGAAGATTTTCAGGTAACAAAATAAAACTAATTGATCAATGGTTCAAACTATATTAGGCTCCGGGGGCGGTATTGGAACTCCCCTGGCGCGGGAGCTGAAGCAATTTACCTCCGAAATCCGTCTGGTGAGCAGGAACCCGAAAAAAGTAAACCACGACGATATTCTTTTTCCTGCCGACCTCACCGACCCCGGGCAGGTAGGAAACGCAATAGCCGGGAGTGAAGTGGTATATGTAACAGTGGGGTTCCCCTACAGTATAAAGGTATGGCAGGTTACCTGGCCTCCGTTTATGAAATCTGTGATCGATTCCTGCAAAAAGCATAAGGCTAAGCTGGTTTTTTTCGACAATGTTTATATGTATGATAAATCTGCAATTCCTTTCATGACGGAAAGCTCACCTGTTAATCCACCCAGTAAAAAGGGATTTATCAGGGCTAAGCTGAGAGAGATGGTGATGAATGAGGTTGAAAAAGGAAACCTGGATGCACTTATTGCAAGGGCTGCGGATTTCTACGGACCCGAAAACAGGAATTCTGTTTTAAACATTATGGTGGCCGACAATTTCAGGAAAGGGAAGAAAGCACAGGCTTTTGGCGACATAAACAAAATACACACTTTTACATATACCCCCGATGCGGCCAGGGCAACGGCGGTTCTTGGAAACACCCGCGATGCATATAACCAGGAATGGCATGTGCCAACAACAAAGGAGAAAATCACAACGAAAGGCTGGATAGAGCTGGTTGCGGCAGAGATGAACAAGAAGCCTGATATTCAGGTCGTTCCCGTCTGGATGATAAAAGCCCTGGGGTTGTTCGTGCCGATGATGAGGGAGTTTCCGGAGATGTTATATCAGAACGACAGGGATTATATATTCGACAGCACCAAATTTGAAAACCGCTTCGGATGGAAGGCAACAGCCCCTGCAGAAGGAATAAAGAATCTTGTTGCAACCCTTTGATCGCGGCTCCTTTGCGTGACAGGAAGTTTAATTGATGTGACTCAGGTTTTAGGAATAATCGCCAACAAATTATAATTTTGATATTCAGTCTGCGATGGCAGGCTTGAATTTTCGTTGTCCTGCTTGTCAAAATGTGTTTTATGAAGAAGGTCCTGATCATACCCGCATTTATCCTGATAATCTTCATCCTCTTCTGCCGTGAAGCTGTTTCACGCGACCTGACCACAATCAAGCGCAGCGGCAGGATTTATGTTGGTTTCACCAAAGATGACCTTGGGACGATCAATTACGACCTTGCCGTAGAGTTTGCCAAATACCTTAACGTGGAAATGATCCCTGTGAATATTACGTGGGAGGAATGTTTTATGAAGAACGGTGTTATACCTGCCGATCTTGAAACCAATGCGTCAGTTATATATGATCCGGATATATTTAAAAAAGCAGACATCATCTGCAGCACATTCACAATACTTGAATGGAGAAGAAAAATCTTCGGATTTGCACAGACTCTTAACTCGGCCGAGCTGCTGATAACGGACCAGAATAAACCTGCCGTCAAGAGCTTCTCTGACCTTGCGGGAAAAACTATCGCCTTCATGAAAGGGACAAGCTTTGAAACACATATGATTGAAAGGGACAGCGACCTTAATGGTGCCATAAAGCTGATGCCGGTTGCAACAAATGAAGAGGCAAAGGAGCTCCTGAAGCAGGGGAAAGTTTACGGCATTGTTCTCGATGCCGATGAGGCCCTTATTTTCAATGCTGACAACAACCAGAGGTTTGGCATAGCCCTTCCTATCACGCCTATGGCGAAAACTGCCTGGGTGGTTGAAAAAGGCAACACCCTGCGCGACGAGGTCGAGGATTTCTTCAGGACGGTGGAAAGCAACGAGGTACTGGACAAGATCTTTTTCAGGAAATTCGGGATCAGATATTCTGCCTACATCGAAACTATCAATAAAATTATCCTTCTCGAAAAACACAAGCATGATCTCGATAAGATAATTGATGAAGAAAAGCTTGTGGTGGGACTGCGCGACAAAGCGTTTGTATATGGTAAAGGGGAAAACAAGCAGTTTATGCAGCTTCTGGCTCAGGAGTTCGCAGATTATCTGGGAATATCCATTGAATACCTCGAAACACCGTATACAAACAGGTACTGGGAGAAGGAGAATGGTAAAATCAATCGCGACAGTGCATACTCTCCCGACTGGTTCGATTACATCGATATGGCTGCCGATGCTTTTGCTCCGTGCAGCTGGCAGAATTCAAAAGCAGACTTTATCCCGGTTGTACCTTCATCCAACACCGTGATCGCAAAAAGAGGGATTGAAATTAAAAGTCGTGAGGATTTAAAAAAACTGAAAGGAGTAGTTCCTTCAGGGTCAGCTTTTGAAGAGATCCTGAAAAAGGAGAATATTAAGAATTATAAAGCAGTTCCGGATACTGAGGTCATGCAGTTGCTTCTTCGGGATGCGGCAGATTATACAATTGTAAATGATTTCCGGTTTCAGCATTATTCAGAGTCGGGGCTTGAAGCGAAACTTGACCTTGGAGCAACAAATATCTGCTGGGCCCTCAGGAAAGATCAGCCGAAACTGAAAGCTGAACTAATTAAGTTCATTGCCCTTTCGAAGCAGACGGGTTTTATCAGATACCTCCTTGAAGATCCGGCACGTTCAGATGCGGCTTCAGCAAGAAAATATTTTGAGAAATTCCAGCCCGGGCAATTTCCTTCTTACAGGTATGGCGCAGAAAGCGGTCTTCCCCAGGAAGAGATCCATTCCATATTCCAGGACAGGCAGGGCTATCTCTGGTTTGGAACATGTGCAGGTGCTGTCAGATATAATGGCAGGGAGATGAAAAGCATCGGGGATCCTGACGAGTCGAGCGGGAATATAATTACCTCTATTGCCCAGGATTCTGAAGGACTGATTTACCTGGCTTCATCATCGGGTGTTACGGTAATCAGGCGCGATACAATCAGTGAAAGGCTATTACCAGGGCGAAACATTCGTTCGGTATTGATCGACCATTCCGATAATAAGTGGCTGACAGGGTCCGATTCGCTTTACCTGGTCACGAAAAACGGGAAGCTCAGATCAATGAACAGTGAATTTCATTCACTTCCTGCCGTAAGATCAGTTGCCGAGAATCCTGAAACGGGAGTTGTTTACATGGCCACAGGGGAAGGTATTTTCTGCTATCCTGGGTCGGGTGGAAAACTGACGAAGATAAATGGGATCAATTGCAGCTCTTTACTAATCGATAAAAACGGGAATTTCTGGATTTCGACGAGCGACGGAATGTTTCTCATCCGTGGGAAAAGTATCTTTGACGGTGACAGGTCGGTGGTGAATTTATCCGGTAAGATCAGGCAGGGCAGCGATGCCGTGAAAAGCATCATCACAGACGCTGGTGGATCGGTTTGGATTGTATTCGATTCCCGGATCGTGAGGATGAATAGCCTTAACTTTGAGTCGACTGTTTATGATATAAGCAACGGTCTGATGGCTAACAGGATACTGTCGGCGCTGGTCGACAGGGAAGATAATCTCTGGATAGGGTACAACGGTGGACTTCAGAGGCTTGCCTGCAGCAGGGGCTTAAGGAATTTCTTTGCACCTGAGATCAATTCATACATAAATTCATTTACCCAGGCCGATGACGGCAGGCTGTGGATCACTTCAAATAATGGGATCTTTGTCTGTAACAGTAAACCTGACGTTTTCAAACCAGGGTTGCTATTGTCACAAAACGGGCTGGCTGACGCAGGTGAAAAGTTTGTACTCGGAAAGATGGCAGGAGGGAACCTCATATTTGCGGGCAAGTCGGGATTATACGAATTAGATCCTTCAGGACATAGAATAATCCGTTCAAGATTGTTTGACCGGAAGCTTGAAAAATTAAGTGGAATTTATATTTCGTCGAAAAACGAAATAATTCTCCTTTCGGGTGCTGCGGGTGCAGTGTATTACATGCAGGATTTTGACGGTCCCGTTAAAACCATTGAGAATGAATTGTCGGGGAATATAACACGGCTTACGGAATATAACGGGAGGATTTTCGGGGGCAACGGTTTCGGCATAGTGGAGGTGGTAAACGGGGATCTGAAACTTGCTGGCAGAACAGGAACCAAGGTCTGGTCGCTGTACATTGCCGATAGCACCATTTGGATTGGTACGGACCACGGGTTGCTTGAGGGGACATGGGATGATTTTAATGACTTTGAGCCGGTATCTCTTAAAGAAAACACGGTTGTTAAAACAATAATACCGGCGGTAAACAGGAATTATTTATGGATCGGAACAAACAGCGGTTTCGCTTATTTCAATACGGACACCGAAAAAGCCGAATTTTTCATCGATTCAAAAGACGGATTAAGCGGGGATGAAATAACGCCGGGCGGTTTATTTATCGACAGGAATAACCTTTTATGGGTCGGAACCTATCACGGGGCGGATAACTATAATCTGAAGATTGCAGCAGCTGCACGATACCAGCCTTCCTGCTTTATCGAGAAAATACTCCTCAACGGGAGGCAGATAGAAATGAAACAGGGACAGGTCTTCAGGTACAACCAGAATAATTTTATATTCGAAATGGCCGCGATCTCTTTCACAGATGAAAACGCGACCGAGTTTGAGTTCTATATAAGGGGAACAGGAAATAACTATTCATCATACAACAAGGGAAAAGAGTCCAAGGCATACTATAATAACCTACCGCCGGGTAAGTACGAATTCTTATATAAGGCCAAAGGGAAGAACAATATCCAAAGCTATTCGCAGAAGTATGTTTTCGAAATCACCCCGGCCTGGTTCAATACATGGATTTTCAGGATTTCGGTTTTTCTGCTTGTTGTCCTGCTGGCATACATGCTTTACAGGGCAAGGGTAAAAACGATAGAGGCACAGAAAAAGAAGCTTGAGGCGCTTGTAAAGCAGAGGACTCACGATCTTGAAGTTGCGAATGTTGAAATACAGGCACAGCGAGATATGGCCAGGAGCCAGAGAGACAGGATTGCAGAACAGAAGAAGGAGATTACCGACAGCATTCATTATGCTGAAAGAATACAGCGATCCCTGCTGCCCCCGGTGATCACTCTCGAAACATTGCTGCCGGAACATTTTGTACTCTTTAAGCCAAGGAACATTGTCAGCGGAGATTTCTACTGGAGCTTTGAAAAGGGGGATTATATTTATGTAGCAGCAGTCGATTGTACAGGGCATGGCGTTCCCGGTGCGCTGATGAGCATGCTTGGAATCTCTTTTCTTAACGAAATAGTAATCAAATCGAATGATATTGATCCTGCAGAAATAATAAATAACCTCAGGGAATCAGTTATGAGATCGCTCAAGCAGGCAGGGCAGGAGGGAGAAAGCCGCGATGGCATGGACCTGAGTATCCTTAGGTTTGACAAAGCAGGATCGGCCATGTCTTTTGCAGGTGCAAACAATCCGCTGTATATTGTGCGGAACGGTTCCCTGGAAGAGATAAAAGGCGACAAGATGCCTGTTGGTATCTATGAGAAAATGATACCCTTTACCCTTCATGCTTTCGAAATAAAGAAGGGAGATACCTTCTACATCTTCTCTGATGGCTATGCCGATCAGTTCGGCGGACCCAGGGCAAAGAAATTTATGTATTCAGGCTTAAAAAAACTCCTGCTGGAGATTCAGCCCAGGAGCATGAAGGAACAGGGGAAAATCCTCGATGAAACCATTATCGGCTGGCAGGGGTCACTAGAGCAGGTAGATGATATTGTAGTAATAGGACTGAGATTCTGAACAAAAACCTTTAAATAAAACCAATATGACAGAAAGAATTATTTACTGGATCCCAAGGATCCTGAACATAATCGCCCTTCTCTTCATGCTTCTGTTTTCCTTTGATGTATTTGAAGGGAATGACACGTTGTGGCATAAAATACTGGGCTTTATTATGCACAGTATTCCGGTCATAATCCTGGCCTGTTTGCTTGTGCTTGCCTGGTACAGGGAGTTCGTGGGAGGAATACTGATTTTTGCCGTCACCCTGGCAGGATGCTTTTATTTCAGGTCATTTACCACCAACCCTTATTCCCTGGTTATTCTTGTCCCGTTCATGCTCACGGGAGCAATATTTGTGATTCATCATTTCTTGTACAGAAAAGCAAAAGCAGACTGACCGCAAGTTGTTAATGTTTGATTATAATATATTTGCATCCCGTCTTATGGTGAATCCCAATAGATTTTTTTAAAATAAATCGGTTACTTTTAAAATATAAAATCTGAATTATGAAAAAGCTGTTTCTGATTGTTTCCGCAATATTAATTCTTTCATCCTGTGCACTCTCACAGGAGGTCGGGATCAGGGTAGGTGAGATTTCCGGTGGGAAAGGTGCCCTCGACGTCACATGGAACACCGCGAGGTATAACAGGATACATGCCGACATATCTTTCGGCAGCGGAACAGGGGTTGACTTTCTCTGGGACCTTCTTTACAGGCCTCTTTTCAGCAAGCAATGGAAATGGTACCTTGGAGCCGGCCCATATGCAAAATTTGTAAATCCGGTTTGGCTCGGCGCGGTCGGGGAAGCAGGTATCGAATACAGGTTTAAAAAGGCCCCGGTAGCAATGGGCTTTGACTGGCGTCCCTTTTTCAGCATAATCCAATCAACAGGTTTCACAGCTGAGGGATACGGTCTTAATATCCGCTACGTATTCGGGAGAAGGTAGGATCACGATAATAATACTTTCACGTCATTTCAAGGAGCAAAGCGACGAAACAGCCTGCTTCTTTATCCCGTATCAATGTAATAAACAAGTCATTGCGAGGAACAAGGCGCCGAAGCAAATCTTTAAAAAACAATTATGCTGTTGAATCCTATTGCTGCTCCAGACAAAGTCGGGAGCAGCAATGACCATGTCATTAGCCGGTCCGGATTTGTATTTTTATTCGTGATTTTAAAATATTCCTTTCGCTCATTCGTCATGGGAAGTAAGAGGAAATGAAAAATGAGTCCTGAAAAGTCTGAAAAGATCGGTGAGGTTTACCGGTCGGAGAGTAAAAAACTTCTGGGGTTCATACGGAAACGTGTACCCGCGGGGATTGAGGCTGAAGATATTCTGCAGGATGTCTTTTACCAGCTTACTCTGGGCTTTCGCGATCTCGACAGGATCAGGGATATAACCGCCTGGCTCTACAGGGTTACCGAGAACAGGATCATCGATAATTTCCGTAAAAAACGTCCTTTAAATATCGGCTTTGGCGATAAGGGTGCCGAAAGTGAAGAAGGTCCGCTTTCACTTGAGGAGATACTGCCTTCAATCGGATCATCGCCTGAAGAAGAAGAGCTGAAAGAGCTTATCTGGGAGAAAATTACAGAAACGCTCGACACTCTTCCCCCGGAACAGAAGGATGTTTTTGTTGCAACCGAGTTTGAAGATATGAGCTTTAAAGAGATATCGGCAAAAACCGGTGTTGGAGTGAATACTCTCATCTCGCGTAAAAGATATGCCGTACTGGCATTGAGAGAACAACTTGAAGAATTGTATGAACTTTTAAAAAACAAATAACTATGAAAGCTTTAAAAATTTTGAAATATGTCGGATTCGGAATACTTGGAATAGGATTCGTATTTCTGACAATGTGGGTCACCATGGCTCTCTGGAATGTACTGATTCCTTCACTTTTCCACGGGCCGGTTCTTACATTCTGGCAGACTGCCGGGCTCTTCCTGCTGTCGAAGATCCTGCTTACCGGGATAGCCCCCTCGGGTCATAGCCACGGGCAAAGAAGGGAATGGAAGAGAAAATATCATGACAAATACGGCTCATGCAGGAATGGACTGGCTAACGAGGCACCCTCAAGCCAGGTTTAATCCTGATAATAATTATAAAAAACCGGACATCGGTTTAAAAAATGCAAGGCTTTCGCCCCGACAGGCGGAAGCTTTTCTTTTGTGACAATATCATTATTAAGAACATCTTTTATACTAATGTTATTTGCTTATATTTGTAGCAAACAGGCCTTATATAATTTATAAAATTAACCTAAAATGAAAAAAGCATTAATACTCCTTTATCTTCTTTTTACAGCGGGCCTTTCGATGGCACAGAATGTGATCAAAGGAAAGGTAACTGACGAAACCAATCAGCCTCTTGCAGGCGTAACCATCCTTGAAAAAGGGACTTCAAATGGTGTTTACAGCGATAAAGACGGAATTTTCTCCATCAGGTATAAGGACGAAAATTCCGTTATTGTTTTCAGCTATGTAGGTCTTGCCACCAGGGAAATCATTGTTGGCAGCCAGAAAGAAATCAATGTGACAATGGTCAGCAATAACGTTCTTCAGAATATTGTTGTGGTTGGTTCACGAAGGGCCAACAGGACCGTTGTTGAAAGTGTTGTGCCTGTTGACAGGATTGATGTGTCGCAGGTATCCGCCACAATGGGGCAGCCTGATGTCAACCAGATGTTGCAATATGCGGCACCGTCGTTCAACTCAAATAAACAATCGGGTGCTGATGGTGCTGATCATATCGACCCGGCAACCCTTCGTGGTCTGGGGCCCGACCAGACACTTGTACTTGTAAACGGGAAAAGATGGCACCAGTCATCCCTTATAAATCTTTTCGGGTCCCGCGGAAGGGGAAATACCGGGACCGATCTTAATGCCATTCCTCTTTCAGCCATAGATCACATCGAGATCCTCCGCGACGGTGCTTCGGCGCAATATGGATCCGATGCAATTGCCGGTGTAATAAATGTGGTGCTGAAATCGGATGTCAATACGTTTACGGCAAATGTCACCGAAGGAGCAAGGAATGCCAAACCTCCTTCACAATATAATTGTCTTCCCGAACCTCATGCTCTCGACGGGCAGCTTTCACAGGTAAGCGGTAACTACGGGACCAGGATCGGCGACAAAGGATTCTTCAATATAACCCTCGACTATTCAAATCTCGATCATACATACAGGCGAGCAGACCCATCGAAATTCCCGAATGGGGTGTACAGGAATGAATTCGGTGATGCAGCTTCCGAAAACATGGGAACATATTTCAACTCCTCCGTATTTGCAGGTGAAAAGACTGAGTTTTACATGTTTGGCGGTTTCAATTACAGGTTCACGGATGCCTATGCGTTCTCGCGCGTGGCAGACGAGGAACGTAATGTCCTTTCAATTTATCCAAACGGGTTCGATCCTGAAATACAATCCATTATTAATGACAAATCCGTGTCTGCCGGTATGAGGACGGTTATCGGAGGTTGGAATATTGATTTTAACAATACTTACGGAGTGAACAATTTTCACTACATGGTGAACAACACGCTCAACTCATCACTGCTTGAAAAAAGTCCTACAAGGTTCGATGCCGGTGGATTCTCGCTGTCGCAGAATGTCACAGCACTGGATGTATCAAGGCTCTTCAAGGGAGTTGCGAATGGCCTGAACGTGGCTTTTGGCCTTGAGCACAGGGTGGAGAATTACCAGATCTTTGCTGGAGAGGAGGCTTCTTACAAAACATACGGGCACCAGGTCTTCAGGATCGACACAACATTCAGCAGCCCCGGGGTGATATCGAGTATTGATACAACGTTCAGGCCCGGCGGCTCACAGGGTTTTCCCGGGTTCCAGCCTTCAAATGTTGTAAATGAATCAAGAAGCAACTTCGGGGCCTATGCCGATTTTGAACTTGATGCAACCAGCCGGTTAACCATAGATGCTGCAGGGAGAATCGAACAGTACAGCGATTTTGGAAATACCGTGAACGGAAAGCTTGCCGCCCGGTTCAAGCTGACCGATTTTCTTTCCATAAGGGGTTCGTTAAGTTCAGGGTTCAGGGCGCCATCGCTCGCACAGCTCTATTTCAACACAACCTTTACGGATATTGTTGCAGGCCAGGCTATCGACAAGATCATTGCAAAGAACAACAGCCCGATAACAAGGGAACTGGGCATCCCGCCGCTTAAACAGGAGATGTCGACAAATGCCGGGCTCGGCTTAACAGCCAAGCTCAGTGCCTTTACTCTTACAGTCGACGGATATTATGTCAGGGTAAACAACAGGATTGTGCTCACCGGAGCTTTCTCAAGCGATGATCCTGATATCGGGAGCGAACTGAAGAAACTTAATATCGGTGCGGCCCAGTTCTTTACAAACGCCGTCAATACCACGACAAAGGGAGTCGATGCTATTCTGTCATATTCGCTCAGTTTTGCAGGAAACAACAACATCAGGCTTTCTGCCTCTGCCAACTTTAACGACATGAAGATCGACAAAATATATACCAATACTAAACTGGCAGGTAAGGAAAGCACCTACTTCGGCCTGAGGGAACAGTATTTCCTCCTGGCATCCGCACCGAAAAGCAAAATGAATTTTTCAATAGACTATTCAAGAAAGAGCTTCTTCGCCAACGTTAAAGCCACCCGTTTCGGAGAGGTCAGGCTGATAAACTGGAACGATAACGGCGATAATGTTGTCGATCAGGGAGAGCTGGATGTCTATAACCCAAAGGTAACTTTCGACCTGTCGGCCGGTTATACATTTAAAAATATCACCCTTACAGTGGGCGGTATGAATATCTTCAATACATACCCCGACAAGCATGATCCGGGCCTCACTGAATCGGGCGGGATATGGGACGCAGTTCAGATGGGCTTCAGCGGTGCATTCTACTACGTGAAAGCTGGATTTAAATTTTAACCGGATCCTTACCTTGCCGGCAGGACAGGGATTCAGGTGCATAAAAAATAAAGGAGGGTGTCTCAGAAGGGCACCCTTTTTAATAAAAGAAGGTTTTTACTTGTTTCTCCACTTTTGATTAACACTTAAAATGTGGTAAAGAAACAACATGCCGAAGTCAAAAAAGAACTGTTCATCAACCTGAAAGCTGCGGGGTTGACTTGCTTTATTCATATTTTAAGCTCTCCACCGGATTTGCATGCGAAGATTTCAGAATCTGGAAACCTATTGAGATCAGAACAATAAAACATGACAAAAGACCAATTATTAAAAACATGGATATTTGAATGGGTGCTTTATATGCAAAACTTTTGAGCCATGTTTTTGAAAGGAATAATCCCAGAGGAACTGCAAAAACATTAGAAATTAAAAGCAATGGTATAAATTCTTTGAAAAACATGATTGATATTGTCAGGGAAGTGGCTCCTAAAACCTTTCTTATACCGATTTCTTTTGTTCTTTGTTTTGAGATAAACAAGGCTAAGCCAATGAGACCCAGGGCGGCAATAATAGTCGAAACTGCAGTAAATGCCAAAACTACGTTACCTAATCTTAGCTCAGTGACATAGTTCTGATCATTTAATTGATTAAAAAACTTAATATCAATCTTATCATCTGCCTTAATATTCAGTATAGACTTTTTTATATTTTCCAACGTTGCCTTAATATTATGTTTATCAACCCTTACTGCAATATCCTTAAGTGTGTTTTCATCAATTTTTATTACAGCAGGAATTATTTTATTATGTAATGAATGAATATGAATGTCTTCTGTAATACCAATGATAGTAAATTTATCATACATAAAATCAACCTGTTTACCCAATTCGTCACTGAATAAGCCTAAACTTTTTAAAGCGGATTTAGTCATAATAATCGATCTTGAGGAATTGACTGAAGAGAAATCACTGCCTGCAATTATTTTAATGCCAAATGTCTTGATGAAATCTCTTTCTACACTAAGCAACTCGAGGTCTATTTTCTTTTCCGGATCATCATAGCATTTTACTTTCTGAATAAGGCGGCTGGAAGTTGGTGGTAACACCATTGCTGCACTGACCCCTAAGACACCCGGATTTTTAAATATTTCTTCCTTGATAGCCCTGAACTTGTCATCGGAAATAAAGTCCTGGCGTTTTACAATAAGTAAATTCTCTCTGTCAAAACCCAGGTCTTTATTCCTGAAATAGTCAGATTGTCTCTTAATTATTGACGTAAATTGGATGAGACCAATAAACAAAACCAATTGTACTCCTATTAAAATCTTTGCAAGAAAACTCCTTTTGAGAACTGTATCAGGAACCGACAATACTATTTCAGCAGTTTTATATTTAGATATTTTCCTGGAAATAATTACACCGGAGAGAACACCTACTATTAATGTTGTAATCAGTATTATAGCAAACACCTGCCATTGAAGAGAGTCAATCAATCTTTTCCCAAAAATTGATTCACAATGAAAGGACAGATTGATATAAATACTAAAAGCAAAAGGGAAGGCTATTAAAGCTTCAATTAATGAGTCACTGATAAGCTGGATAAAGAGATAAGTCTGGTTACTTCCAAAGACTTTTCTGATACCTGCTTCTTTAATTCGCTTTGTTGCACGTGCAGTTGACAGAATAATATAATTTGCACTTCCCGAAATTAGCAAGACTAACAGAACTACCAGGTATATAATGATTGCCAGCCGGTTACCATTCTGATAAAAAAAATTGTTTATCAGTTGTGAAGAGTGCAAATACATTTCTGGCAGAGGCTGAAGTTGACACGTATAATCAATGTCTTTTATACTGGACAGAATGTTGTTCATTTTCTCTTCAACGGCTTTGCGGGAGCTTTGGTTATGTAGCAAAACAAATGTGTTAAGAATTGCAAAATCCCGAAGATTTATTGATTTGATATTGGCACCAAACAGTTTTTCCAATAGAGAAATATTAGTCAGAAAATCAATTTGTAATGATGAATTAACAGGAAGATCGCCAACAACCCCGGTGACAGTCAGACATACATCCTTCCCGTTTTTATTAATTAGCAGCTCTTTACCTACAATATCGAGGCTATTGAAGTATTTGAGTGCTTTTGATTTAGTAAGAACAACCGAGTTTGCATCTTTTAACAGCAAAGCAGGATTCCCTGTGAGAATCCGGAACGAAAAAATATCAAAAACAGAGTTATCTGCACAAATAAAGTTTGCTTCAGGCATCAGTTCATTATTTTGCCTGATATCTGCTGCTATATTTTGAACTCTGCATTTATTCTTAATCTCGGGTATCTGACTGGTAAAAAACTCTGCTGCATAGAATGGAGTGCAAGGAGACAAAGTACCAAAGTCCTTGTTCTTTGTTATCACTCTATAGATTTGCTTCCTGTTTTTATGAAAATTGTCATAAGAGAGCTCTGTTTTCAGATAGAGAATTATGATAAAAGCAGATGACAAGCTCAAAATCAAACCAAGAATATTTATTCCAGCATATAGTTTATTTCTAAATATATTTCTGAAAGTCAGTTTAATAAAGTGTTTAAGCATTAGGAATTATTTAAACTCAAAAATGATCTTCAATTATTGGATTAATTAAATATTCAGTGATAGTCTTTTTACTAATACAACCTGCATGATTTGATTGAGCTGTCTCAAAGGGTAATTGCATACCTTTTATAATATTGAAATTCGAGTACGCTTCACCTGGATACGCTTCTAATTCAGAAAATATGTGATGTATTACCCGACTAATCCATTTTTATAAGTACGGTATCCCCCTTGTTTAATTCAACTTCCTTGCTCTTATTAGACTGAATATCAATGGAGGTAATCTTCCTGACCGCTTCCGGGATTGAATCAATTCTAAATTTTCCTTCAGAATCAGTAAGTGTTCCAACGGGTTTATTTGTCATTGGATTAAAGAAGGTTACAAGCACACCTCTTATAGGTTTCATATCTCTGGCATTAACAACACTGCCAGAAATACTTCGATACATAATGTTTAATTTCTTTTTTTCTGCTTCGTGCTGGCGGATCGATTCCGTGTTGCAGCTTACAGGTCCAATAATCGTGATAATTGTAAAAAGGATAGTCAAAATTCTTTCATTGAACAACCCAATACTATTTGTTTTCATATCATATTGATTTGGTGTATTTAATCCTGGGGAAGAATATTCCGATATCAAAGGTATGACTATTTTTATAGTCGGTCAAGTGTTTTTAAATATATTTGACTATTTAAATAGTCGACCGGGCGTTTTCCCACTGCAATCAGTTATATTTAGCCTATCTTTTCAGCTCAGTTTTTTAAATCGGCAGTCGGTATCATGAAAAAATTAATTGTTTCAATTATTCTGGCAGCGGAAAGCCTCTCCGTCTTTTCACAACCACCTGTAAAAGCATCCTTGCAGATTTCACGCGATCTTGTCTATTTTTCACAAGGAGATATAAAGTATTATTTCGACCTGTATGTCCCCGGAGGAGAAGGGATGCCGTCAGGCATTGGCATTGATTCCAGGTCTAAGCCCCATGAAGCATCAAAGCCCGGCCAATACCCGGTAATTATCTGGATCCCCAAAGCCGGGGCACCACGGTTCCCCTGCCCGGTTGCTTCACTGACCGGAAACGGCTATGCAGTCGCAAGTGTCGACCATAATACAGATATGGATGTAATCAAAACGGTAACCCGGATCAGCGGATTCCTGAAAGGCAACGCTCAGAAATACCAGTCCGATCCCAGGAATGTGGGAGTACTGATGCAGGTCGACAGGGGTTATCTTGCCGTTATTTGGGAAGATGGCCTTAAAAGGCTGGAACTCCTCTCCGATGCCCCGGTAAGAATAGGTATTTCAGCTCCGGGAGACAAAGACTACACGATGCTGCAGCAACCTGTAAACAGTAAAACACTGATCGGCTTCTTTGACAGGCACCTGCGTGATGGCAATCATTCTGAATGTGATCCGCTTAAAATATCCTGCCCTGCCGATTCCTGGATCGACCCTGTAACCAACGCCATCCCGGGAACGACGTATGAGCTGTTTCCAACTCCCTCGAGAGGAAAGAAAACCCAGGGAAGCTACCTTGTTTATCTCCCTGAGGGTTATGCACACTCGGAGAAAAGATACCCCGTTATCTACTGGCTTCATGGAGGCAATGGAAATGCCCGCGAAGGCTGGTGGATGTGCGCAAGGATGGCTGATGCTATGAAAAAAGGCAGGATGCCACCCACAATAATAGTTTTCGTACAGGGTCTGCCAGCCGGCTGGTACTGCAACTCAGCCGACAGTACCAAACCTGTGGAGGATGTAATTATAAGGGATCTGGTTCCTCACATTGATGCCGTTTACAGGACAATTGACAAACGGGAGGCAAGAGGAATCGAAGGCATGTCAATGGGTGGCTACGGGGCCCTCCATCTTGGCTTCAAGTACCCGGATTTGTTTGGAGCCGTATCTGCAATTGCCCCTAGTCTTACAACGTTTTCCGGAGAGAAGAAAGAGATCATAATCCCGACTTTCGGAACGGATTCAGCCTATTTTATTCAAAATCATCCGTCGTCACTTCTTCGGGCAAATTCCGGCCTGATCAGGAACAGGACACAGATCAGGCTGCTTGTCGGCGACAAAGATTTTCTGCTGGATGCTGTATCAGGCCTGGAAAGACAGCTTACCGATCTGAAGGCTAATCATATCTGCCTGGTCGCGAAAGGTGCCTCGCATGATTATAGCCAGGTTATTGACAAGCTTGAAACAGATCCGTTCATATTCTGGGCAACAGCTTTCGGAACCGGGAAATAAAGTTCAGCTTTCAGCTGCTGAAACGAATACTTTGCCCGTCAGCATCAGGTTCATCACCTCGAGGTTCCCGAAGACTTTAATGTACAGGGCACTAAGCTTGCCGACCTGATCCATGCTTTGCCTGTCGTGGATAAACTTGTTTGAAATTGCCAATCCTCCCGGGCTGAGGATTTTCCTTATTCCGGCAAGGAACTCCTCGGATTCTATCTCAGGAGGAACATCCATATCCTGGTAGACATCTATTATTATCAGATCGTAATCTGAATTACATTTCTTCACGTATTCAAAAGCTCCGGTAACGTGGACAGAAACATTATCAAGGTGATCAAGGCTGAAATACTTTCTTCCAAGCTCTATGACCTTTTCATCGATTTCAACACCATCAATTCTGCAATCTCTACTGTACCTGTTTATTATCTCAGCTGCCCCTCTGGCCCCGAAGCCCAGGATCAGCACCCTGTTTATCCTCTCCCAGCGGATGCTGACTTTCCTGAAGACCTTTTCAAACAGCAGGTAGAGGGAGCCGTACGAATAATTTGAGTTCCTGCTGTTGAGCGATAGCTTTCCCGCGGAAAGCACAACATCCAGGACAGGATTCCATTTACTCCCGGTCGATTCGATAGTCACAGGGTACAGGTAGCTGAGGAAAAAGTCAGTCTTTTTCATAATGGACTAAAATTAGCAAGAATTCATTTCCGGGGCTTTTGAAACAATCCAATTAAATAAATGTGTAATTTGATGTCGGAATTAGTTCAAAAATCAACCATAATGAAAACCATCTTTCACCCTTCTGTAAAAACCCTGCTGGTCTCGGTCATTGCATTTCTTGCAATATCATCCTGCCAGGTAACGGGGCAAGGCGTAAAGTTCTATCCTAATGAAAACAAGGCTTATCCTTTTTCAGCAGCAGTGAAAGCAGGTGACCTGGTTTATATTTCAGGTACACTTGGTACGGATAAGGATGGCAAGCTCGATCCTGATTTTAAAAAACAGTCGGTCCAGGTAATGGAAAACATCAGGGACAGGATCACAAAGCTCGGCTACACGATGAAAGATATTGTGAAGTGCACTGTGATGATAAAGGACATGGCAAAATGGTCGCAGTTCAACGAGGTGTACAGGACTTATTTTGAAGCTGACCGTTTTCCTGCACGCAGTGCCATGGGTGTTTCGGGACTGGCAATGGGCGCCGATATAGAAGTCGAGGTTATACTCTATGTCGGGGTACCAGGGAATTGATCGAATGAGCCTTTCTTTCAGGTAATCGCGGGGTGTTATTTCGTCTGCGGAATATTGCAGGAAAGAGTTTTCCTGTAGATATGGATTTTAAATTCACCCTCAGTTACCTGTACTGTATTGCCAGCATAATCCTGCATTGTCCCGGAAAAAGTTCCGGTAAGAACATCCCCCGTGTTATCAGATACAATCAGGCAGTCGCTGTAAAGGCCATACATAACATAATGGCCCTTACTATTTGTTCCGGGAGCATCAGGGGAGAAAAAATGCAGTTCCGAATATTTTCCAGCTTCTTTCGTGATAGTCGTATCACTTTTAAACACGTCAGGCGGATAACCTACAATATAAATCCCAAGCGTATATTGCGTGTCATTTCGGATCATATCAATCTCCTTGAGGGTACAGGCATTATGAAAATAGCAGTTCGACGCTGTATCCGCATAGGGAGTGGTTCCACCCACATCAAAGATTTTGTAGTAATTCCCGAAATAGGCCCTGATGGTCCCAAGGGTTAAAGGTGTATCCGGCTTCGGATCCTTTGGTTTATCCATGAATTGTACTGTACCTTTTTCATTTTGTCTGTTGCACGCAGGCAATATTGCAAGAAAAAAGGCCATAAAAAACAATAAAGGTAAAATCAGCTTCATGATCAGGGGCATTTGCTGGTAAAGATAATCAAAAGTTATGCCATAATCATCCTCAGGAGGCAGATGTAAGATAAAATGGCATAACCATTTACATCAGCTATGACCTTAATAACCCTTACTATCCTGCCGGATCTGCTATTTACCGGTAATATTAATGTTCAGAATAAAGTTATTTTTTTAATTTGGTTCTATGCTGGCAATATCAGAATCCCAAGGCATTTCATTAACAGATCTGAAGGATTAAAATGATGAAAATAGCGCTTATAAGGACGTATAATCAGAAACTCCGGGACCCAGATCTCAGAACCCCTAAAGAAGTCATAGAATGGATGGGAGCTATGCAGTCGCAGGATTATGCAATGGCGAAATGGGCAGTAGGAACCAGGATGGTTGACCCGGTCGCGAAGGAGGTGGACGATGCAATTGATTCGGGTGTCATCCTGCGAACACATCTGCTGAGGCCCACCTGGCATATTGTATATCACGAGAATATCCGCTGGATGATTATGCTCTCGGCATCAAGGATCAGGTCATCGATGAAAAGCAGGGATATCCAGCTCGGTCTCGACGGGAAGGTATTCAGAAAATGCAACAGGATATTTGAGAAAGTACTTCGTGACGGCAATCATCTTACACGTGATGAGCTGATTTCAGAACTTGAAAAATCGGGTGGGATATCAGGCCGCGACCAGGCGTCACATGTCTTTACCAGGGCCGAAACAGAGGGGATTCTCTGCAGCGGGAGGCAGAAGAAAGGGAAGCCGACTTTTGCACTTCTCGATGAATGGGTCAGGAACCCGGGCAGGATAACCACACGCGATGAGGCATTGAAGGAGCTCGGGCAGATCTATTTCAGAAGCAGGGGGCCCGCCACTGTCGAAGATCTGGCGTGGTGGTCGGGCCAGTCGCTGTCCGACTCAAGGAAAGCTGTTGATATGATCAGGGGAGACCTGGTTTCAGAAAGAGCAGGAGAATTTACATACTGGTTTTCACCATCCTTTACACCGACCGGGCCCGATAACACTATAATCTTTCTCCCTGCCTTTGATGAACTTCTTCTGAGCTATCGTAACAGGGACGCCTCCTTGTCGGGGATTGATAACCGGAAAGCAATTTCCGATAACGGGATCTTTTACCCGGTCCTTGTGAGGAACGGGGAAGCAATAGGCACCTGGAAGAGAAAAAGCGGGAGTGACGAACTGACCGTAACGGCCAGGTTATTCGGCAAGCCATCCCGCAATAATAAAATAACAGCAGATGCGTTTGCCAGGTATTCAAGATTTACAGGGAAGAAAATTCACCTGGAATTGTAGCTGAAGCAACCATTTCGGTCCCGGACGGGATAAGTGGATACCTTCCTTCCGGAAGTAGTAAAAACACATGATGCTTTTCGAATCCCGTTCTGCAGGCCATGACTTTGTAATATTCCTCCGGGAAGAATGTTTTTCCAGTTTATGCTATTACTTTCAGATTCCGGAAACACCCAATCAGGAAACCTCGTAACTTTATACTATATTACTGAATAATGGATTTGAAAGTCCTTCCCGCGATTTACACGGTTTACCGTTTCGAGACTCATGCAGAGCTGCCATCGTGGATTTATGATTCGGAGTTTTATTCCGTCACTATGACAGGGGATGAAATTTCCGTTGTTACGCTGCATCATGATTCAGTTCCTCCTGGTGTCCGGTACGAGGAGGGATGGAGGATCATCAGGATATGCGGTCAGCTCGATTTTTCTCTGGTTGGCATAATATCTGAGATATCAGGAATTCTGAAAGAAAGCAGGATCCCGGTCTTTGTGATATCTTCCTTTGATACGGATTATATCATGGTTAAAAGTGCCAGACTGGGAAATGCGATAGATGCCCTTTCGGGCCAGGGTCATAAGTTCCTTTCAGATCTACCCGGTCACTAAAATGTCATGCAAGGAAAGATGAAGCTTTTTTATTCGTTATTGGTTTTTTCGGCACTGTGCATTCCCCTGACCGGGCAGGAAGGTGTGCCATGGAAGTACTCTGAACCGGAGCTTCAGGGTGTCAGCTCGCTTTACCTTGAAAAAGGTATTGAGAAGCTCAGGAGAGAAAACACCAGGATTCACAGCCTGCTTGTGATAAGGAATGACAGGATAATCCTTGATGCATATTTCTATCCCTTTCAGAAGGGGCTTGATCACGATATGGCATCGGTAACAAAGAGTATCACGGCGCTGCTGGTCGGGCTTGCCATCGATAAAGGGTTCATTAAAGATGAATACCAGCCGGTAATCGGTTTTTTCCCAGAATATGTAACTGCAAATGATACCCTTTTAAAGCTGACGATCAAAGATCTTCTGAATATGGCATCGGGGTTCAGGTGCAGCTGGTTCAACGGGGAAAAGGAACTCAGCGGGATGAATAGCAGCAGCGACTGGGTAAAATACATGTTCGGTCTGCCGTTCAGCGCCGAACCGGGGACAAGGTTTTCATACTGCAGCGGAAATTTTTATCTTCTCGCGGAGATAATCCAGCGGGCAACAAAGATGTCCTGTCACGAATTCGCGGACAGGTATCTTTTTAAACCTCTTGGAACCGGTAAGACATTCTGGGAAAAAAACAGGTGGGGAGTCAATCACGGGTGGGGTGATCTGTTCATGTCACCTTATGATTTGGCAAGGATTGGCAGCCTTCTTCTGAATGAGGGCAAATGGAACGGTGTCCAGGTAATATCAAAAAACTGGATAGATAAGATACAGCCGTTATTTAAGATTCAGAAGACAGAATCCTACGGTTATGGCTGGTGGCTCGACAGCGAGAACCCCGATGAAATACAGGCCGTAGGCAGGGGAGGACAGAGACTTTTTGTTTTCAGGGAATGCAAAATGATAATCGTCGCAACAGGCGGAGGTTTTGAAGCCGGCGAAATGGACAACCTTGTTCTTGATGCCATCAGGGCTTACGATAAGAATTCCCGCCACGGCTCCGGGCTCGACAGTCTGCAGATGGCAATAAGCAAGAAACCGGATACCACCATACCAGCCGCGGATTTCCTTCCTGACAGCATACTGAATAAGGAATTTGTACTCACCACGAACAGGTTGAATATTACAACATTGAAGTTTGAAAAACAAAATGATTCACCCTGCCGGTCCTTAATTTTTCCGACGGTGCCAAGGATGTTCACCCGTTTGGAACTGACGGTCGGTACATTGTGACAAATGGAAGATTTTTCGGCCTGCCGGTGGCATTGAAAGGTGCCTGGGATGCTGACAGGCTTGTAATCTGGTATGATGCAGTTTGCAAGATAAACCTTATTAAACTTGCTTTTTCATTCAGCAATGGCTCTTTCAGTCTTGAAATAAAGGATGAAACAGATGGCTGGCATCAGACAGTAAACGGAACTTTGCAGAAATCAATACTACAAAATCAATGAAACACCTGATTCTTTTTCTTGCTTCACTTGCCTGCTTCAATACAATTAAAGCACAGAATCCTGTAAGCAGGATCGATACTGGCATAATACAGGGCGCGCATTATAAAATCCTTTTCCCTCCCGGCTGGAAAGGGAAGCTGGTAATGTATGCCCACGGCTATGAGTTCATGGGCACACTGCCAAGGCAGAGCCACAACCCCGGTTTTGAAAAGACCGTTGCTCCGTTTCTTGAAAGAGGATTTGCTGTTGCCGCCTCAGATTATTCGATCCAGGGATATGCCCTTCCGCAGGGGGTGAAAGAGACCGAACAGCTGAGGCAGTATTTTGTAAAGAAATACGGGAAACCCGATACGACATTTATAACCGGGCATTCAATGGGAGGAGGGATCACTGTTGCAACAATCGAGAATTTCGGCAGGAACTACAACGGAGGATTCCCGATGTGCCCGCTCTCGAGCAGGCCGTATATCCAGGTAAGGAAGGAATTTGACCTTATTGCTTCATTCAACGCATTGTTCCCGGGGTTGATGCCGTCGCTTTCTGAGATTTTTTCACCCGGCAACAGGGGAAAAGGAAAATCAGTCGTTTCTATGCCACAGGCAATGGGAAGAATATCCGTATTGCAGAAAGAAATTGTAAAGAAAGATTCACTGCTGGCAGTATCCTTCGCGAATCATTACAGCCTGAAGCTTTCCGATCTTCCTTTTGCCCTTCTTTTCGGTGAATTTGTACTCAGGGATATATCTGAAAAATCGAATGGCAACCCGTTTGACAATACAAATACCCTGTACAGCGGTTTCCCCGACAACTGGGAAATAAATAAAAACGTTGAACGACTAGCTTCCACTTCAGAACCCGAGATCATTTTCGGCGAATTCGACAGAACAGGCGATATCAATGTACCCGTGCTGCTCATGCACACCACATACGACCAGCTGATTCCAGCCATCTACGGGGAGGTAAATTTTGAAAATATGGTTGAGAAACACGATAAAATGAAATTCCTTACCGTTAAATATACCAACGGGCAGGGGCATTGTTCATTTACCCCGGCACAGACAGGTGTTGCATTTGATGAGCTGAGGGCATGGGCCGCAAGCGGCAGAAAAGCACAGGCCGGTTTTATTAAGTAACCAGACCAACCAACCTTAAAAAATAAAAAAATGGAACGCAGAACTTTTATTAAAAATGCAACCCTGGCAGGAGGAATGATGGCAATTGCTCCTTCTTTCACCGGTGAAGGAAGTTCCGGGGATGAGCCCTTCCCCCTGATGGACCTTCATGTCCACCTGACGAATGTTTTTACTATAGACAGCCTGATGCGCATTGCCAGAAAGACAAGTGTGCAGTTTGGCGTTGTTGTAAACCCGGGTTACGGGGTGGATGACGATTCGAGCCTTAAAGCCTGGATTGATTCGCTGCTTCCCTATCCCGTATATATCGGCCTGCAGCCGATGAGCCCGGGGTGGTCGAAATCGTTCTCCCCTGCAGTGATTGCAAAACTCGACTATATCCTTATGGATGCGCAGACAATACCATTGGGGAACGGATATAATGAAACACTCCGCATCTGGAATTTTGATACATACGTGGATGACCCGGAAAAATTCATGGGAAAATACATGGATCATATCCTTGAAGTTATCAACAACAATGAACCATTAACTACATTCGGCTGGCCCCTCTTCCTTCCGGTATGCATTGCACGCGACTATTATACCCTCTGGACAGATGACAGGATGAAAAAAATAATATCAGCCCTGAAAAATAAAAACCTGAACATCGAGATAAACGACATGGCCCATACACCACACGAAAAGTTCATACTGATGGCAAAGGAACAAGGGCTGAAATTCACCTTTGGTTCCGACTCAAGGAATGATATTGCGGGCCGGCTCGATTTTTGCAAGGCAATTGCCAGGAAATGCAACCTCGGGAAGTCAGACTTTTTCATCCCGAAAAGAATTCTGAAGAAAATGTAATTTATTTAATTTCTTTCTATGAAGAAGGTTACTTTGTTATTTCTGCTTTTTTCCCCACTATTATCAGTCTGCTGCCAGCAGATTGAACCCGAAGCGCTAATGACGAGAAGGTATATCTCGTGCGATGATATATTTGTAAATGTTGCCTATTTAATACCAAAGTACGCTGAATCAGGATCGAGGGACACTTTAAATTCACTGATCATATACTGGGAAAAGAATTGCGGGGTAACAGAGCCGCTGATGAGGTGCAAAATACTGCTTGCAATAAAGGACCATGAATTCTCCGAGGATATTTACAACAATGGGATTATTGAACTGCTGATGGTTTACAAAAGAGATCATCCGGCATTTAAGAGCAGGGAAAAAGAGCTGAATTATTCGGCTTACAGCAGCTCCGCCGGAACAAGGCTTGATTTTTTTACCTCCCGGCTCGCGGGTATGCTGATAAAAAGAACTGACCTTTCCCCTGCGGAAAAGTTCTTTACAGGGTTTTATTCCGGTCAGAACGACTCGCTGGGAGTTCTCCGGACAGCGTATTATGCACATACAAGGCTCAGCGTTTACTACGATCAGGAGTACAAAAAGGTAAGTTCCGGTCCCGCATGGCACGGCGATATCATTGCCGGGGCCTGGATCCCCCTGGGTAACCTGCACCAGGTCGGGGTTCATCCCGCGTTAGGTTTCAGGGGAGGAATTAAAATAAAGCGGGTTTATATAGACGGGGAACTCACATTCAGGGTCGGAAAGTCACCAAACTATATCACGGTCGACCAGGAAGGTACCCTGGTGCATACCGATGATTATTTCGGAGGTTATATCGGCCTGGATATCGGGTACAACCTCCTTTCGGGCAAAAACAACAATTTCGACCTGGTCGGAGGGATAGCATATGACGGGTTTGATACAAATACGGGAGGCAATGTTTATTATAATGATAACAACACCGTGTCGGTGGGTTCGATGAACCTGAACGCGGGCCTGGGTTATAAGCGGATCCTGAAGGACGGTATTGATTACCTGGGATTCGATCTTAAATACAACTGGCTCGGCTATATCAATGTAAACGGTACGAACCTCAAAGGAAATGCTATTACCATCAACCTGCTGTATGGATTTTCGGGTCATCCCTACCTCAGGAATATAATAAAGCTGCTTAAGTAGCTGGGAATGGCAACTAATTAACCGGGCAGGCCACAATAAAACAGGGTACCTTATGGATAATCCAGGCAGCGAAAATCATGATTTTACCACTATCAGCCCATCGGCACGATGGCTTCTCCTGATGAAAGGGCACACCACAGTTCCCTACGCGAGGAGAGCTGCTGAACTGATCGAGAAGCCAACGCCTTACAAGCCTGATTTCAAATCAAAAGACCTCGATTTCTGGATCAGGACACTTCATTTTGAGATGCGTTACAGGGGAATAGATTCACTGCTCAGCGATTTGGGAACAGCGAATATTATCGAGCTTTCATCAGGCTTTTCTTTCCGGGGACTGCAGATGGTCAATGAAAAAAAAGTCCATTTTATCGATACGGACCTGCCAGGGGTGATCGCACTGAAAAAGGGCCTTGCCGACGAGATGGAGGATGGGCAGGGAAGGAAAGGTCATCTTGAAATGGCTTCCCTTAACGTACTTGACAGGGAGGAATTTGAAGGAATAATCAGAAGGTTCGGTGAAGGGCCGGTAGCCATAATCAACGAAGGTCTGATGATGTACCTGAATCCTGCCGAAAAGGATCAGTTTGCAGGAATTGTCCGTGATATACTTAAAAAGAGGGGAGGATACTGGATAGTCGGGGATATTTATGTAAAAAATAATATAAAGAAAGCAATTATTAGCCTGAACCCAAGGCTGAAGGAATATTACAGGCAACAAAATATTGAAGAGAACCGTTTTGACAGCTTTGAAGATGCGGAACTGTTCTTCATTGAGAGGGGATTTAAAATTGACAGGGAAGCCGGTCTGAAGTTCCGGAAGCTAAGCGCTTTCCCATTTATGATTAGAGCGATGAAATTCAGGCATTTCTTTAAATACTTCTTTGCAGAAAGAAAAAAGATACATGCAATCTGGAGGTTATGCCTTGCTGATGGTTGATGTAAATGGCTCACCCGTCCCTGTCTTACATGTGCTTCATGTATCCGGGAAGATGCATTGCTATGTAATGCTGAGTGCTTTCCTGAAAAGAATATTGTTTTCGAGGTGAACATGAATATGAAGATCATCCTCGAACTGCCTCAGGAGTTTGAAAGTAACCTGGTACGTGCTGCATCCGTCTGCCGGAACCCTGTAGCCGTCAGTTATTGCATTAATGCGATCCATCGCGCCGCCCGCGGATTCGTGCTCACCGTTCATCCTGGAGATTTCAGAGATAATGAGGCTCCTCGTATCATCGCTTGTGACGGAAACTGACTGTCTGATTGCAGGAAAAAGGACCTCCTCTTCATTTTTCAGATGCTGTGTCAGCTCCCCGGCAATCTTTGCAAAAAGCCGTTCCACCTCCTTTAATTCAGGATGATTCTCAGCATGCACTGAGGCGATTTTCACCGTGTAAGCCAAAAGACCCGGCAGGCTCTTTTTCACGAAAACGTGATGTGTGTTTACAATATAGTCACACAGGAAATCGAGCTTCCATTCATTGAAGTTCTGTCCTGGAATAACCGGCTCATCCTCAATCATTTTGATTTTTTCCTCCACCTTCACGATGTCAACACCCTTATTCCTGCAGGCCACTGAAAGCGATACATTGCCACCGCAGCAGAAATCCAGCCCCGATTCACTGAAAATTGCAGCCGTGCGAAAGTCGCCGGATACTATTTCTCCTAAAGTTTGTTCTGATAATTCCATGATCCGTTTCATTTAATCTTCCGGCAAATGTATAAATATTTATATAAAAGACAAAACGGTCCTTTAGTAATTTGATGAAAAAACACATTAATTTCTTCATTGTGGATTAACGCTATACATTTATTTGATGTGTAAGATTTTATAGCGTGTTTTTGAATAGCTCAGAAATATTTTGTTTTATATTTATACCCGGGTTTCTCAATTAAATCGGGAGAAAATGAGGTTTGAGCTCAGAAGGATTTGGGATAAGTACTTTAGTTTTTATCTCAGGCACTTTGCTCCGGTTGACCTAAGCGCGGAAGAGGGTTTGCCGAGGCTTAAGGATGAATTGTTTATCAATATCCTTCTTATTGTATTCCCTTTATGTGCGATTGTAGTAATTCCGAGCGTGATAGTTTCTGTGATTTCTAAGTTGTACATTATCGCTGTGACAGATACACTGGCTATGATCCTGCTTACCGCCATAACATTTTCGAGGAGATTCAGGATGAGGCACAGAAAAATTCATTTCAGCGCAATCTTTTACATCCTTTCAATTATCCTGCTGGTTTTTATTGGTACAAGTGGCCCCAGTACAATTATCCTGATGTGCATTTCGGTGGTTCTGACTCTTATTATAAGCAGAAAGGCAGGGCTGATTGCTGTGGCCTTCAATGCAGGTATTTATTTCCTGTTTATGGTAATATTTTCATTTTCCGGGTTAAAACTCGTTTATAACCAGCCATATACTATCAGCGGAGGGATCACAGTTGTCCTGAACCTGATTATTTTTAATACAGTTGCTGTTCTTGCAACAGCCAGGATCGTCGAGAGGCTGAATGAATCTCTCCTGAAAGATAAGGAACTGCAGATACTTCAGAAGATCAGCGAGAATGAGATAAGGCGTCTTAACACTGATCTTGAAAAAAAGATAACAGAGAGAACTTCGCAGCTCAAGGAGGCAAATGAGAAGCTGATGAAGGAAATTGGGGAACATGAAATGGCGGAAAGTGATCTGAAAAAGGCAAAGCAGGAGGCCGAAAATGCAAACAGGGCAAAAGGCGATTTCCTTGCAAGCATGAGCCATGAGATCAGAACACCAATGAATGCCATTCTGGGTTATTCGGATCTTCTCCGCTCCAAGCTCAGTGACAAATCGCAGATTGAATATCTAGATTCAATAAAATCAAGCGGGAAAACCCTCCTTACCCTGATAAACGATATACTCGACCTGGCAAAAATTGAAGCAGGAAGGCTTCAGCTCATTTATGAATTTGTTGATGCCGAATCATTCTTCAGGGAGTTTGAAAAGATATTTGCATTCAGGATATCGGAAAAGAAGCTGAAATATATAACAGAGGTTTCGGGGGAAACACCGGCTTTCCTGTACATCGACAGCGACAGGATGAGGCAGATAATTCTCAACCTGCTTGGGAATGCGGTTAAGTTTACAGAAAAGGGAGAGATAAGACTGAAAGTCAGGGCAGAAAACCCGGTGACTATTGAAAAGGAAGTAGGGGGTCACAGTGAAGTTATCGATCTGACAATTGAGGTATCCGATACCGGGAAAGGAATTCCGGATGAATTTCAGTCGGAGATATTCGGTTCTTTCACACAGGTCAAAAGCAGGACATCAGTATCAGGTACGGGGCTTGGGCTCGCAATCTCAAAACAGCTGCTGGCTATCATGAACGGAACTATTGAAGTAAGATCTAAACTGGGGGAAGGAAGTACATTCACGATCAATATCCCTGAGATCCCATATCTAAACGAACATCCGGGTTCTGGTCTGAAAGAAACATTCAACCCGGCTGAAATCATTTTCGATAAAGCAACTATACTCATTGCCGACGATATATCTTCCAACAGAAAATATATCAGCGACTCCCTTTCCGAGACTGAAATCACTGTGGTTGAAGCATCAGACGGTATTGAGGCTCTTGAGCTTTTAGAAGCAATTATCCCCGATGTCGTAATAGCCGATATCCAGATGCCGGGCCTGGACGGGTACCAGTTGCTCGGGGCAATTAAGAACGACAGCAAATTAAAACATATCCCCGTGATTGCCTATTCTGCAGCCGTAATGACTGAACAAAAAGCAAGAATTTTGCAGAACGATTTTTCGGGCTTGCTGGTTAAACCTGTCCTGGTAAAAGATATTTTCTCATCGCTGATGAAGTTTATTCCTTACCGGAAAGCCATCCAAAGTACAAAAGACAAGGATGCGAATGAAATCGACCTGACGGTAGTGAAAGATATCCACATGATGATTGCAGAAATGGAAGGCAGTTTAAATGTTACACACAGGACCCTTGATAAAAAACAACCCCTGGGTGAGGTAAGGGAATTTGGCAGGAAGATTTTTGAACTGGGGTCAAAACATGAATGTCCTTTCATTTCCGACTACGGGAAAGAATTAATTTCAGCTTCAGACAGTTTCAATATAACAGCCATACTTTCCCTCCTCGGGGAGTACCGTGAAAAAATTGAATTGCTGAAAAAAACCAGCCCGCCGGCTAAACCTGATTAACCTGGATCAGCCTGCTTTCCCGGGCTGTTCATCCGATCTTCATATTGGAAATATATTTTGAGGGACTGTTTGTAAACCAGGTTCTTCATACTGCAGGTGTTACCACATTCTGACATATATACTTTCAATACTGAATCAGGTGAAAAAATCTTATTTGCTGTTTTTCTTTGCCTTTCTGCTTTCAGGGGTTGCCATCCTAAACGCCGGGCCATCCCCCGCTAAAGTTATGCACATAACCGGACAGGTAGTCGACAGTCTTGATAACACACCGCTGTTCTATGCGGCTATTGTGATCAAGGGAACAAACATAGCAGTTTTCACAAGGGATAACGGTTCCTTCGATATGGCAGTACCCTCGGATACAAGCACTCTTGTAATCACCTATGTAGGGTACAGGCAAAAGGAGATAAGACTGGACCGGTCTTATGCCGACAGGTGGTTCAAAGTAAAGATGTCGAGGACGAACAGGTCCCTTACAGAGGTGATTGTCGTTTCAGAAAAGGAAAAGATCGTCAGGCTGTCGTCCGACGAAGTTAGCTCGGTAATGATGTCGCCCAAGCTGATTGCTAAACTGCCCAACCTTGGCGAGGTTGACGTGATGCGGTCATTCCAGCTGCTTCCAGGTATATCGGGTACGAATGAATCATCCTCAGGACTCTATGTAAGGGGTGGTACACCAGATCAGAACCTTATCCTGTTTGACGGTATGACAATTTACCATGTCGATCATTTTTTCGGTTTCTTCAGCGCTTTCAATGCCAATACAATTGATGACATTGAATTATTGAAGGGAGGCTTCCCGGCAAAATACGGAGGCAGGCTGTCGAGTGTGATGGAAGTTACCGGAAAACCTGCAGATATGAACAACTTCCTGACCGGAGGAGGCATCAGCCTGCTAAGTGCAAATGCCTACGTGGAGGTACCAGTTGTGACGAACAAGCTCTCTTTTCAGCTTGCTGCACGAAGATCATATTCCGACCTGATCGAGACTGGCCTTTACAGCAAGATATTCGACATGTACAACCAGACCTCCACGACCAGTACCACCATTGGAGGCCAGGGAGGAGGTCCGGGCGGCGGCCGATTTTTCCAGCAGCAGCAGGTAACTCCCACCTTTCACTTTTACGACGTCAACTCGAAGCTTACATGGAAGCCATCTGAAAAAGACGATATCTTTGTCAGCTTCTACAACGGGGCCGACAAGCTCGACCAGTCTAGAAGCCTCTCCTTGGGATTTTCCCGTAACGGCAGTGAAGGCAGCCTGAAGGACCTTACAAACTGGGGCAACACCGGGGTCAGCAGCCAGTGGCTCAGAAGGTGGAATGAAAATTTCAGCAGTCATCTCTTCCTGTCCTACAGCGATTACTTTAACATTACCGACAGGGAATATACAGCCGGGAGCTCAGGAACTCAGACAAACCAGAACCAGGCTTATGACAATGCGAATATCTCCAATCACATAAAGGACATAACCTTCCGCTTCAGGAACCAGGAGAAGCTGGGTAATGCGAACCACCTGGATTTCGGAACGGAGATCACCAGGTACGATATTAAATATTCGGGAATGAGAACCGATACCCTTACGGTAAACGGGCAATCGCTCCTTTCATCATTTTACCTCCAGGACAATATTTCGGTCACGCAAAGTTTCCACATCCTGGCAGGTTACAGGGGATCGTGGTTTGAAAATACCTCAGGCTTCTATTCCGAACCAAGGATTTCCCTGATTTACAATATTACGAAAGAACTCAAGATTGAAGCAGCTTCAGGAAAGTATTACCAGTTCGTTTCGTGTGTGACCCAGGAGGATATCCTCCAGGGAAACAAGGATTACTGGGTTCTTGACAACAAGACGAATGTACCTGTCAGCTCCTCCGGACATTTTATCACGGGACTGACATATGAAAAGGGAGGCTACCTTTTCAACGTGGAAGGGTACTACAAGACGCTAAGTAATATCCTCGAAGAATCCCGGCGCGCTACTTCAGGTCCCCCGGGCCCTGCCGGATCATATAATATTTTTTCCGGGACAGGTATTGCGAGGGGTGTGGAATTCATGGCGCAGAAAAAATTCGGAAACACAACAGGCTGGATATGCTATACTCTCGGATCGGTAATTTACAATTTCCCGGACCTGAACTATGGGAAGTCATTCTATGCCGATCAGGATCAGACCCACGAGGTAAAGGCCGTAGTGAACCAGACAGTTAAAAAATGGGATTTTGCCGCGACTTTTGTCTATGCCACAGGGAAGCCATATACACAACCCGAAAGCGTTTACCAGCTGACAATGCTTGACGGCTCTGTGGAATCATATTACCATCTTAACGACAAGAACGGTCTCAGGCTTCCCGCATATAACCGCATCGATATCGCGGTAACGTACAATATCAAGGGTCAGAGGGTCCTTAGCCATATATCCGTATCAGTTTTCAACCTGCTGAATCACGCAAATATATGGTACAAGGAATTTAATCCGCAGGGTTATACACTTAACATAACGAATGTAAACTACATGGGTATAACGCCTAATATTTCATTTTCGTTTGATTTTAAATAGCCTGCAATGAGAACTTTATCCATTTTACCAGTATTGCTTTTACTTCTTGCAGGGTGCGAGAAGGAGAAGCTTAGCAACGGACACTCAGACCTCGTGGTTGTGGAAGGTTATCTCTATGCAGGCCGCCCGGTCGATAGTATCAGGCTCTCCAAGGCCGTTACGTTAAACAGCACCGACACCCTGTTTACGGGAATTTCAGATGCCACGGTGAGTATAACTTCTGGGGGCAATAATTATAACCTTCTTCCATCTTCCCGGGCCGGTTATTACTATTACCCGGGATCCGACCTTTCTGTCAGTGCCGGCAATACCTATGGACTGAACATTACCTACCAGGGTATAAAAGTCTCTTCCGAAACAACAGTCCCCGCGGTGCCGGCCAGCCTACAGATTTCTGGAACCACACTCTGGGTTGATACCACGCTTGATATGCGTCAGCTCAGGGATTCATCGCTCCTGGTGAAATGGAATAACCCCGGCATGGAATATTATTTTGTAATCCTCGAGAACAAGGATACCGCACTGACTCAAATCACTTTTACAAATCCATTCGGCGGTGACGGCGGACCCGTGAATTTTGTGAGAAGGTTCAGGACTATGCCCATCCAGGATTCTCTGTACAGGATTAACCTTTTCAATACAGTTGCCTATTACGGACATTATGAATTCAAGCTCTACAGGGTGAACGCAGAATATGCGAAGCTCTACCAGAGCCGGAGCCAGAGTTCCATAAACCTCAATGAGCCTTTTACAAATATTGAAAACGGCCTCGGGATATTTACGGCTTTCAGCCAGTACGACAGCATATTCTTCGATGTAAAGAAGAAATAAAACTGCAGGCGGTTAAATTTTGTTAAGCAACTGACAGCGGATAAGATTTGCTGTATCTTTGATCAGCCTTCCGGGGTCAGCCCGGGAAGGCCAACCGGTTTTTATTTTGCTTAACCTTTACTCATTAGACCATGAAAAAATACCTTATTCTTCTGCTGATCCCCGCTTTTCTCAAGGTAAACGGGCAGGGCACATCAGTAAGCATTATTCCTCAACCTGTGCAGGTGAGACAAACCTCTGGCACATTTGTCCTCGGCAATAAAACGGAAGTAACATACAACGACGCTAAAGCCCAGGCTATTGCCGGGATGCTCGTTCAGAAACTGAACATCCCGACAGGCTTCTCGCTGAAGGCAACTCCCGGAGAATCAGGGGCAATCAGGTTCATCCTTAACAGGAAAGAGGACCCCCGGCTTGGAACCGAAGGATATACCCTGAGCGTTACAGAGAAAGACGCAGTTATCTCGGCTAACCAGCCGGCAGGTTTGTTTTACGGCATGCAGTCACTTCTGCAACTGCTTCCCAACGAAATAGAAAGCAAGGTTAAATCATCTGCATCCTGGACAATCCCCGGGGTTGAAATTCTTGATTATCCCCGTTTCAAATGGAGGGGACTTATGCTTGATGTGAGTCGTCATTTCTTTACAAAGGATGAGGTTAAAACGTATATCGACGAAATGGCCCGCTTCAAGCTTAATACGCTGCACTGGCATCTTACCGATGATGAGGGCTGGAGGATTGAGATCAAATCACTCCCCAGGCTTACCCAGGTCGGTGCATGGCGCGTAAAACGCTACGGGCGGTTTGGTGAGGTGGATGCTCCGAAACCAGGGGAAAAAGCAACCGACGGTGGTTTCTACACGCAGGACGATGTGAGGGAAATATTGAGATATGCCGCCGACAGGCAGGTCACCATCATGCCCGAGATAGATGTTCCGGGTCACAGCATGGCTGCTATTGCCTCATACCCAGAGCTCAGCTGTTCGAAAGATACAAGCGTTAAGGTGAACCCCGGATCAAATTTTTCGAAATGGTTCGATAACGGAAAATTTGAGATGCTGGTGGATAATACTCTTAACCCGTCAGACGAGCATGTGTACGAATTCCTGGATAAGGTCTTCACCGAACTGGCCGGCCTCTTTCCAAATCCGTATATACATGTGGGAGGCGACGAATGCTACAAAGGATTCTGGGAGAAGGACAAGGGCTGCCAGGACCTGATGAAGAAGATGAATTTTTCGAACTCCGAACAGCTTCAGGCTTATTTTGAAAACAGGCTTGAAAAGATACTGAAAGCAAAGGGCAAAAAACTGATAGGCTGGGATGAGATACTTGAAGGTGGTCTTTCGCCCGAGGCTACGGTTATGAGCTGGAGAGGCATTGCCGGAGGGATCAAGGCCGCACAGCTGAAACACGATGTTGTTATGACTCCCACAACTTACGGATACCTCGACTATACCCAGGGAGATCCCACGGTTGACCCACCGATATATGCCAGCCTCCGCGCAAGAAAATGCTATTCTTTCGAGCCCGTTCCCGACGGTGTCGAGGCGAAATATATTCTGGGCGGGCAGGGGAACCTCTGGACAGAACAGGTTCCTACGCTTCGCTATGTGATGTACATGACATACCCACGATCATGGGCCCTGGCCGAAGATTTCTGGTCACAGAAGGAATCGAAGAGCTGGCCGGGCTTTGCAACAAGGATGGAGAACCAGTTCAGGCGTAATGACCTTGCTGAAGTCAATTACTCCAGGGCAGTATATGACGCAATAGTAGAAGTCAGTCGTCAGCAGGATGGCAAATACAGGGTTGCTATGGACAGTGAAATCCCCGGGCTGGATATCTTTTATTCTATTGACGGGACGATGCCCGACAATTTCTCCCTGAAGTATGCAGAACCATTTACTTTGCCTGATGGTCCTGTAACCATGAGGATTGTAACATACAGGAACAGTAAGCCTATAGGCCACCTGATAACATTGACACCCGAACTGATAAAACGGAGGGCCAGGCAATAAACAGCCCAGCCGCCCGGCGATTGTCTAAAGGTTCAGTTTTCCGCCAGATTGTAAGCAGCCATTTCGCGGTCATTTCTGACGAGCAAAATATTTCCTGCAAAAGCAGGATGATTCCAGGTTCTTCCTTTGAGAGCCTGGAATTTTATTTGCTCGGTGAACCTGGCCGGGTCGGCGCTGACCATAGCTATTTCACCTTTTTCAGTCAGCACGACAATCAGGTCCTGGTCTGGGACAAGAACCTGGAAACCACGGTACCTGCTTCCTTTCCACATCTTTTTACCGTTGCTGAGATCGGTGCACGTCATTGTTGGTCCGTCATATCCGTATGCAAATCCCTTCCAGGCGACGAAATCGTTGAAGTATGCCTTTACTGAAGGAGACTCCCATAACTGTTTAATATTCCAGTTACCACCGTCAGCTGAAACTGAGAGAAGCCGGATACTCTGGTTCTCGCCTGTTAACAGAAATACCCCGTCCTTTACCATCAGGGGCTGGAGTATTCTTCCTTCTATTTTCCATTCATAATTCCATAACTTTTTCCCGTTATCCGGATCAACACTCAGTATGCCGGCAGGTGAGGGCAGCAGGACCTGCAAAACACCATTTACAGTAAAAATCTGGGGAGAGCAATAGCTTTCACCTCCACCGGGTCCGGACCAGACAGGTCTGCCGTCGGAAATATCATATGCCGCGAGCCTTCCTGAAACTGCAACAATTACTAAATTTTTATATACCAGCGGAGAGCCGCAAAACCCCCACCCCGGGGTCTTTTCCCCTGTGTCGGTCCGGGTGTTTCTTGTCCATATCACCTTCCCGTCCCTTGCATCAAGGAGATTCAGAATGCCGGTAGCCCCCAGGGTACATAAAAGGTGGCCCGAGATAGCCGGGGTGGAACGGGGTCCTGCACCGGCATGAGGTTCGTAGAACCTTGCCTTATCATTATGGATCCATGCCAGCTTCCCTGTCCTGAGCTCGTAGCATGAAACACTTTCATTCTCTCCCCTCTGCTCCTGTGTGTAGAAGTAATTTCCGGCTACTGCAAAGGAGCCACATCCCGGACCTACAGGTCTGCGCCAAATTTCAGCAGGTGTCCTGGTCCAGTCTGTTTTTATCCTTGTTCCCCTGGCAATCCCATCGCGTTCCTTCCCCCTGAAGCCTGGCCAGTTAGGCAAGACGGCTGAAGTGTCGGACGAAGATACCGGGGGAGCCTCAGGTTTTGACAAAGATAAAACCCGGTCCTCGTAAGTTCCTGACCATCGCCAGTCGAAATACTGTCCGCCGTTACCGTTCATCCCGTTTGTCCGGAGGCATACCCAGAAGCCGGAAGCAAGGAGAACAGCCATGATCATTGTTATCCTCCTTGTTCGCAGGCTGAACGACTTTGTAAGTGCTGCCCAGAGGACAAATGCAATACCTGTCACCGGGATTGAAAAAAGCCAGAACATGATGCCCATATTGGCACGGGCCACCGATTCATCGAGGAAACGGGAGGCAACAAGTAAAGAAGCAACGGCTAAACCTGCGCCGATGAGCCTGTCGGTCCAGGATACGCGGCTGAAGAAAAGCCACCAGAGCAAAACAAGTATTCCGCCGATGACCCCGCCGGCAAAGCTTACCAGCATATTGACCGGGAAAAACTGGGGAATAAGATACCTGATTAATATAATCAGAAGCAGAATCACAATACCGGGCCATAATCTCAATGTCCGGCTTTTATCAACCTGGTTGTTGTGTTCCATGGGGAAAAATATGTTATAAAATACTTGCAATTTCAATCTTCCAGCAGGTTTACCTCCCTTGTCTCTTTTGTTTTCAGGTCTGTTCTGAAGCTTTTAATCTCTCCACCCCGGAAGTTGACAGGCATGGGTTTATCTGAGAACCAGAACTTCAGATTTGCTGAAACAGGAAGGCCGAAGGATTCAACACATCTCACAATAATATCATTGCCTGTTTCAGCCTTCTTTATGGCTGTTATCCTGATGTTTTCCGTATCCACTGAAATGAATGAACCTGATTTTGCCCGTGATCCACCGTGTATTCCCTGGTATATCACCATTGGCCGGGAGTTGAATTCTTCCGAAACCCGTGGAATATTATCCATTCTCCAGTCTCCCTTATGCGGAACGATCAGCATTCTGAATGATTGCAATCCCTGGTCCATCCAGAGGTGCTCGGCATCCATGTCAAGGGTTCTTGGACGATGGTGAGCGTAAACAGCTGATCTTGCAACGGTAATGTTCATGTCGTTTCCTGAAACACTGTAGCCGTATTTTGCATCATTTATAACTGCAAGACCATATTTTGCATCTCCCCTATTGCCGGAGATGTCAATCCATCGTTGCCCGGGCTCCTCCTCGCCATTGACCTTCCTTTCAATATATCCATAAGGCGTTTCATATGTGGCTACCGGGGAGTCAACATCGACCGGGAATGAAAACTTAAACATTTTCAGGTGCTCCTTCCAGTCTAGACTTACATGTGCTTCGACCGACCTGGAGCCTGAATAAACCATCCAGTCGATGGTAAGAGCTGAATCGTTATAGCGTGTTAGCGACCTGATGGTTGCCCTCAGGGGTCCTTTCTCGGTGATTCTAATTTTACATTCTCCGAAGCGCCCGGCAACCTTATCAAAAGTCATAACATCATGGCTCCAGGTGTCACTCGGGTCGTCGAGAACAACACCACGGCAGCCCCCCTTTCCGGCAAATATATCTTTACCGGTCTCTTTGTCGAAAATGTTTATAGTACCGTCGTTTGATATTATCAATTTCAGGAATTCATTTTCAAGTGAATTGCCTTCTGCCTTTACACTTCCACCAGCGACCCCGCCAGATGCTTTCCGGAACCTGACCTGGCGGTAACCCATGGAAGGCAGTGAGACGCAGGCGATAACTTTCCTCCTTGAGCCCGTCTCCGTCGATCCTGCGGTCCATTGATGGAGTAGCTGGTTCCCCTTTTCATCGGTGGCAACGGTCGGCATGGCATCATCATGGTCGAGATCATATTCAATAATTGATTTTGTGTCCCAGGCATGGGGATTGAAAGCGACCAGGTACTCCGAATCAGGGTCTTCTGCAGGGATGCTCCACTCGAGTTTCTGCAAAGCCATATAGGCTGTCTTATATGCCGAATCCAATGCAAATCCGAACCCCTCCCTCGCTGTCTGGAAATGTTCATAAAGTGATGTCCCGGCAATACTGTCGTGGAACTGCAGGAAGAGCACCCTCTTCCAGGCAGCTGTCAGTTCTTCCATGGGATAGTGAAAACCCCATTCGTCAGATCCTATTGCAGAGATCTTCTCTGCCAGGATCAAAGCAATCTCCGACTGGCAGTTCCCTTTCTTGATATCGGACCCGGCGGTATAACATCCCCGTGCATGATGCTGCAGATCATCCTTCACAACGGGGAGGTTATCGGGATGGGATTTCCGTATCTCGTTAAAATATCTTTCGGGTGTGCTGTAGAATACAACCGGGGCACCGGGCTCTGATTTAAGCTCCTCGATCGACCTGATGTTCTCTTTTGAAGCCCCGCCGCCATGGTCGCCGTCCCCGTAAAATGCCATTACGCTCCTGACAGGTTCTTTTTCAGCCATTGCGAGTATCCTCGAAACTCTCTCGCCAACGCGACCATCGTCGGCATAACTGATCATTATTCTCGAGGTAAGGACCCTTGAGCCGTCAAATCCTTCCCACCAGAAAATATTGGCAGGTAATTGTTTTTCGTGGGGGGCAGGGCGCATGAATACATAGTTCTCCATACCCTGCTGGCTTAGAATTTGCGGAAGAGTTCCGCAGTGTCCGAACGAATCGGGATTAAATGCAACTTTAGCCTGTGAACCAAGAAGTTTTTTCAATGTCTGCTGGCCATAAAGACCCTGGCGGACAAGCGATTCACCTGAAGGGATATTTAGGTCGGGTTCGACCCACCAGCCACCAACAATATTCCATCTTCCCTCTTCAACCCTGGTTTTTATTTCTTCCAGCATCGCGGGGTCATTCTCCGAAACCCACTGGTAGAACTGGGCGGAGCTGCTTATAAATGTAAGACCGGGAGTCTCTTTCATCCTGTCGAGCGCAGATCTGAAGGTGCTGTGAACTACAGCCACTCCCTCCGGCCAGGGCCACAGCCACACGGGATCAATATGGGCATGACCGATCATGTGAAACCTGAACCGTGGCGCATCAGCCGGCCAGCCTGTTTGCCGATCTGCCGGTACGGGAAATATTCCACCAGCAGGGTATATTGCCATAGCCGCTGTTCCCGTTGCGGTGATTTCCATAAAATGGCGTCTTGAAATTGTTTTTTCTTTTTTAATATCTTTGTCAGCTTTCATGGCAGGGGCCGTTAAATCGAATAAAGTTATTAAATAAAAGAAAACTTATGCTCTACAGGCGGCTTAACAAAACAGGCATTGACCTTTCGATTCTTGGATTCGGTTGCATGCGTCTCCCGGTACTGGAGAACAAGCTCGAAAAAATTGACTATCAGATGTCAAAGCAGCTTTTATATCATGCAATCGAACACGGGGTCAACTTTATCGATACTGCCTGGTTTTATCATGCGTCAGTTTTCGGGCAGAAGGGAGAGAGTGAACCTTTCGTCGGGGAAGCTCTTTCAGGCGGATGGAGAGAGAAGGTTCACCTGGCAACCAAGATGCCGCTTTTCCATATGAGGCAGAAAGAGCAGATGGGGACTTATCTGAAGGAGCAGCTTGAAAGGCTGAAAACCGGTTACCTCGACTTCTACCTGCTCCATGGCCTGAATGGTGAGATATGGGACAGGATGAAAGGGTTTGGAGTGAGGGAGTTTCTCGACAGGAAAAAATCAGAAGGGAAAATTCAAAATGCATGCTTTTCGTTCCATGGCGATGCTGCCGATTTTCTCAGGATTTGTGATGAATATGACTGGACTTATGCCCAGATTCAGTTTAACTATATGGATACTGAATTCCAGGCTGGGCTCAAGGGCCTGGAGTATGCTGCTTCAAAAGGGATAAATGTTATTGTGATGGAACCCCTAAAAGGGGGCAAGCTTTCACGTAACATTCCTCCGGAGATGATGTCGGTTTTCAGTTCATTCCCCGTTAAAAGGAGCCCCGCCGAATGGGCATTGAGATATGTCTGGAATGAGCCGGGAGTTTCCGCGCTTCTTTCAGGGATGAATGCCATGGAGCAGCTCGAGGAGAACCTCAGGGTTGCTGAAGAAGGTGTTACAGGGTCGCTCGGCAATGATGAAATCTTAATTTTCGATGCCCTGCGGGGAGCAATGAACAATAAGTCAAAAATCGATTGCACTGCCTGCAGGTACTGTATGCCATGCAAGTCAGGTGTTGAGATTCCGGAAGTCCTGGCTGCTCTCAATAATGCTGTTGCATGGAACGATCCCAATCCCTGGGGAACCGGGTATCTTCGGGTCCAGGGCAAGGCCGGCAAATGCACCGAATGCAGGGAATGCGAAGAGGTTTGCCCCCAGGGACTCCGGGTATCAACTCATATGAAAGAAGCCGTGGCTCTTTTCAGGGAATAGAATACCCAATCAGTTCCCCCGGAAGTATTTACCCGTTAAATATTTCAAATAAGCCGGCTGAATTTCCACAAATGCATAACTTGCATATTGAAAGTTCGATTGTCATGCGGGTTATTCTTTTTTATACATTATCCGGATATAGTTATTTTAACAAATTCAGGGTTTTATGAAAAAATGTTCAATTATCCTTTTGTTTTGTTTAGTCACCGGTTACTCATGGGGTCAGACATTTTCATTGCACGCCGGTGAGAACTGGACGTGGATGAAGGAAGTAAATGGCAACACCAGGCTTGGTTATTCAAAGCCATTCACGGGGTACAACTTTTCCATAGGGCTGGAATTCCTGAATAACAGGTTGTTCAGCATTGGTACAAGCCTTGGGTATATTACAAAAAGCGGTAATGAAACAGTTAATTTTACGGCCCCGTTATATAATCCGCATACTGAGATTTACAAAACTGACCTTTCATTTATAACAGCATCCGCGGTACTTAACCTGAAGTTTCCGCTGGGCAGGATTCTGAGACCTTACCTCTTTGCCGGCCCCAGGATAGATTACCTTGTTACTGATAAGATTTCATCCTCCTTCGGGCTGAATTCAAAGTATGCCTCCGGGGCCAGCACGGGGGGAGGAGTCGAGCTGAAGTTCCTGAAATTATCAGTTGGTGCCGGTGTGGAATACCGTTTCGATTTTAATCACTATTCAAGGGCCGGAAGCGTCCCCGCGGTTACAGGTTTTGTACCGGCCTCAGATATGAAGGAAAGAACATTAATTGCATCAGTGTCGGTTAAGTTTAGATTCTGAAGGATCCATTATCACCGGTCCCGGCTTTGCAGATTTAAGGCATAACTGATCCATGTATAATTCTTTCTCGGCGAAAATTTCTATTTTCGGCTTACCTAAAACCTGGCCATGACTAGCTCAAATCTTACAAACAAGACCTGCTTCCTGTTTATCCTGGTAAATTTTGTCCTTCTGTCATTTTCTGTAGTATCCTGTAAAAAAGGCCAGACTGCAACCGGAGACGATTGGTACGTGGGGATGCTGACCCGGCAGGACCAGATACTGAACTATGGTGAAAATCTTCAGGCGCAGGTAAGGGTGATGAACGGCTTTACCAGGATGCCGGGCATAAAGGTTAAGTTTGAAATTATAACCGGCGGCGGTACCGTTTCAGAACCGGAGACTCTTACTGATGATGATGGCCTTGCAAAAACAACATGGACGCCGGGAATTGGGTCCTTCAATCCTCTTCTCAGGGCTTCAGCTTATTCAGGTGCCGGAGATCTTATTAATTCGAGGGACCTGCATGCCTATAACTTTGTTCCTGATAAATGGAACAAGGTCACAAACGGACTTATTCCAAATGCCTCGATAATGCTTGATATGGTAAATGACTGGAACACAGGGGTTACCTTCATGGTTGGCGATATGTATAAACTATATAAACAGGGGAGCAGGTATTACCGGTGGGACGAGATCGCAGATCCGAACCTTTATTATATCAAAACCGTCGATATGGATAAGAACGGCGTTATTTACGCGGTTTCAGAGGAACAGGAGGATAACAGGAGCGATATTGTAAAAAGTACAGACCATGGCAGTACATGGTCGCTCTGTACAAGGCCATTTGAGATCTCAGAACCCGATATGAGAATATCAATCTGTAACGACAATAGCGTCTGGGCTTACAAGTACGGTCAGCCGGTGAAGTTTTCGAAGGACCAGGGACAAACCTGGCAGACGGCGGGAAGCGGAATTTCGGCCATGAACTTTGCCGATGTATTCCGTCTCAGCGACAACTCTATACTTTTCTATGGCTACGGATGCGGGCTGAAAATATCAAATGATGAAGGTCAGACATGGAGCAGCATCCCCACCCCGGGAACCATGTGGAATCTTTTTGTTACCGATGACGATCTGATCGTAATTTGCTGCACCGGGACAGGCTTTGATGTTTATACCTCCGGCAACAAGGGTGCATCATTCACTCTTGCCGGGTCATATCCGACATCCTATTTTGTACCACTCAAGAACTTCATTACCCGCCAAAAGGACAATTACTTTATTATTGTCCCGGGATATGGAGTGCTAGAGACAACTGATTTTACAAATATGAATGCGTATTACAACACCGACCTGTCCAACTTTTTTGTTGATGATAAAGGTGTTATGATGGCCAGGAGCAAGGACTGGCAATCGATCTACTATTACCAGAAATCGGCGAAGTAGGACAAAGTTGTTTCAAAGGACTGCCGGTCCGGTGATTGATGACTTGAAAAGATATTTAATTATAGTTACTGCCGGACGAATTTAAACGCTCTTTTACTTCTGGTTTTCAGGAAGGGTTATCTTTGATGAAAAAGTAATATAATGAAATTCAGCACAATTCCGGCATTCCTTCTGTTTGTGGTTTTGAACGTAAAGGCGCAGGTTGGTAAAATCAATGATGATATCATCAGGATTGCAGATGCCTCGGTTGAAAGATACCGCAACGTTTACCACGATCTTCACGCGAACCCTGAACTTTCATACATGGAGATTAAGACTTCGGCAAAAATGGCCGGCGCCCTCAGGGCAATGGGCTTTGAGGTTACAACCGGCTTCGGCGGCAACGGAGTTATCGGGGTGTTCAGGAACGGACCTGGTAAAACCATAATGCTGCGGACCGACATGGATGCCCTGCCTGTAAAGGAGAATACCGGTCTGCCATATGCCAGTTCGGTAATTACAAAAAACGCTTCCGGGGCAGATATGCCGGCCATGCATGCCTGTGGTCACGACCTCCATATGTCGGTCTGGCTCGCGACGCTTGAGACGCTTGTTTCCCTGAAGAAAGAATGGAAAGGGACCATACTTGCTGTCGGTGAACCCGCAGAAGAGGTTTCCGGGGGATCGGATTCCCTCATTAAACACGGGCTTTTCTCTAAATTCCCCAGGCCCAATGATATAATGTGCTTCCATGTGAGCCCCGAACTTCCTGCAGGTACGATAGGATATTGCACGGGGCCCATCTTTGCAGGGGTCAGCTCGTGTAATATCACTGTCTTTGGGAGGGGTGGCCATGGAGCAATGCCTCATAAGACAATCGACCCGGTTGTGCTGACAGCGAGGATCGTTCTTGATCTGCAGACAATTGTCAGCCGGGAGATCAATCCCTTAAAGCCCGCCGTGGTAACGGTTGCTGCCATCAACGGGGGAAACAAGAACAATGTGATACCCGACGAGGTTAAGATGCTTCTTACGCTGAGGTTCTTCGATGATGAGGTATTTGCCCACATGAAAGAAGCGATTGAAAGGATAACCAGGGGCGATGCCCTTGCAGCAGGATTACCGGAAGACAAAATGCCGCTAGTGGAGTTCAGCACCGAAGCCACACCGCCTGTTATCAATAACGAAGAACTTGTACTAAAGGCAGCAGGATTCATGAAAAACCTGCTCGGCGACGGGAAAGTGCTCAGGGTCGATCCGGCGATGGTCGCGGAAGACTTCGGTCTTTACGGCAGGACAGTTGAAAAAATCCCCATCAGCCTGTTCTGGCTCGGGGGTGTGAGCCAGGATAAATACAGGGAATATCTTGATAAGGGAACACCTCTGCCCTACCTGCACAGCTCTCTCTTCGCTCCGGATTTTGATCCTGCATTCAGGTGCGGGGTGGAGGCAATGAGCAGGGCTGCAATAGGCATTTTCGGCAGCAAGTAAGAGGGGGGAAGGATAAATTGTGTCCGCCACTGTATCAGGATGAGACACTTTTCTTCCGCTGAAATTTCTTAATTACCAGTATTCCAGGGGCTTAAAAAACACGGCATAACAATTGGTAATGGTCGGACCATAAACAAGATATTCATGGACCGACCCGTTTCAAAAGAGTATAAAAGGAAAATTGTAACCAGGCAGGTATCTGTACTGATAGCTGTTGTCGTTGTACTCGCATTGCTTGTTATATTTCTGAAGAGCGTGTTTGTGCCGGGTGTGAGCTTATCGAAAGTCTCCGCAGCGCCCGTTGAACCGGGAAACATTCAGATAACCGTGCAGGGATCGGGAACAGTTATTCCGGCATACGAGGAGATCATCACTTCACCTTTCCGCAGCTCAATTGTAAGGATAATCAGGAAACCGGGGGATAAGGTAAGGCCCGGTGATACACTTCTTATCCTTGATAATAAACTAGCCGTAAATGATCTTGATATGCTGAAAAACGAGCTCGATCTTGAGAATGTGAGGATAGATAAGCTTAGGATAGACCTGCAGCAGCTGAAGGAGGATTATGAGTTCAGCAAGAAGATTAAGGATATAAAAATTGAAAATACAAGACTCAGCTTCGAAGCCGAAAGCGAGCTTAACAAGCTGGGGGGCAATTCGGCATTCGATGTAAAGAAGGCCAGAACGGAATGGGAGATTGGCAAGCTTGAGGCGAGCCAGGCAGAGTATAATTTCAATAACCAGGTAAACGCACGCAACAACGGGATCCGTGAGCTGGAAATGGAGATAAATATCCAGAAGAACAAGATCATCAAAGCAAAGGATCTTGTTGATAAGGCCTATGTGAAAGCCCCTTTTTCAGGTGATCTAAGCTGGATAATCGACCAGCCGGGCGCATCGGTAAGCGATGGTCAGCAGGTGGCACGACTTGCCGATTTCTCGGGATACAAGCTGAAGGGAAACATTAGTAATTCATGGTCGGGGCGGGTTATGGCAGGTCAGAAAGTGGAAGTCAGGAACCAGGGAAAAACAATCACCGGCGTAATAGAAAATATAATGCCCGCTGTGAGCCAGGGGATGATGGAATGTCTTATCAGGATTGATTCCTGCGACATATCGACATTACGGCCCGCCCAGCAGCTCGAGATACGCGTTATAGTATCATTTAAGGATAAGGTGCTTCGACTTCCAAACGGGCCGTATTACAAGGATCGGGGATACAAGTTTATGTATGTTGTTAGAGGAAACAGGGCATACCGGACAAAAGTTCTTCTTGGTGATTCCAACTTCGACTATGTTGAGGTTCTCGACGGACTGAAGGAGGGCGACAATGTCATCCTTACCGACATTGAGAATAAATATACGCGTGATGAAATAAAAGTGCATAAATAAGCAGGAATAATTAAAAGTAAATAATATCATATACCATGATCAGATTAGAGAATATCAGTAAGATCTACAGGACAAAAGAGATTGAGACGCTTGCTCTAGACAGGATTAATTTTGAAGTAAAGGAAGGTGAATTTGTTTCAGTGATGGGTCCTTCCGGATGCGGGAAAAGTACGCTGTTAAACATTATCGGCCTCCTCGACGAACCTGATAACGGGACAGTGGAACTCGACAGCCAGCCGATAAAGCTGTACGAGGACAAGAAAACGGCAAGGATGAGGAACCAGCTTGTCGGGTTTATCTTCCAGAGCTTTCACCTTATAAAAGAGCTTAACGTTTATGATAATGTTGAGCTTCCGCTTATCTACAGGAAAACCCCTGCGGGTGAAAGGAAGAAACTTGTATTGGATGCACTCGAAAGAGTAGGCCTCTCAAACAGAATGTATCATTATCCATCCCAACTCTCAGGCGGACAGTGCCAGAGGGCAGCCATAGCAAGGGCCTTTGCCGGCAACCCCAGGATCATCCTGGCCGACGAACCGACAGGGAACCTCGATTCCAAGATCGGGCAGGAGGTGATTGATATTCTCTCTTCACTTAATAATTCAGGGACTACAATAGTAATGGTGACTCACGACGAGCATCTTGCGAAGTCGACCCACAGGATTGTAAGGCTGTTCGACGGAAGACTTGTAGGTTAATATTTAAAACGGATCAAGATGTTAAAGAACTATTTCAAGATATTCCTGAAGATAGCATCCGAAAACAAGCTGTTTACATTCCTCAGCCTGTTCGGCATCAGCCTTACGATCATGTTCGTAATGATCTTCAGCATGACCATCACAAAAATTACAAAAGGAACCGGACCGGAAAAGAACCTGGGCAACATCCGGTTCTGCTACAGGGTAAAAACTGTGACCACGCACAATGGCAAAAAAGACTTCGGATACAGTATCTCTTCGTGCGGACGATGGCTATCAGAGGAGCACCTGAAGAAGATCAAAAGCGCCGATATTGTTTCAATGTACACCGGCCCCAGGCCATGGGAATTCATACTTAATGGGAAATACCAGAAGAAGATCCAGAACCAGACCGATGCCGAGTACTGGAAAATATTCGACTATACCTTCCTCGAAGGGCGACCTTTTACAAGGGAGGAAGTAGATAAAGGCGCAAACCTGGCTGTAATATCTGAATCGCTGAAGGAACTATTGTTTGGAAAGGAAAAGAATGTTCTCGGTAAAACAGTACATTATACTTCGATCGACCTGACAGTGACAGGTGTTGTTGAAGATCCTCCTCCCACTGACCAGAATGCTATCGGTGATCTCTATTTCCCGTATACGGTACTTAAGAGCACCGAAGATCCGCAGGAATTCCTGGGAGGGTTCACCGACGCTTTTAAAGGGAGTTCATCCTCACAGTTCAGGGCAATTAAGAATGAAGTACAGGAGACTATAGCCCGCCTCGATGCTGCTGATACCACAAAAACAGTATTTGTGCCAGGCCCTAATTCACAGCTTGAAAAAATGATGGTCGGCTATGGCGACCCTGAGGAGTTTTCCCTGGGATCGAGCGTGTTTAAATACTTCCTATTTGCACTGGCTTTCCTTCTGCTCCCTGCTATTAACCTGATGGCGCTCAATTTCGCCAGGATACACGAAAGGGGAGAGGAAATCGCTGTGAGGAAGTCATTCGGAGCTGCAAGCGGGATGCTGCGCACCCAGTTCCTTTTCGAGAATATTGTGATGACCCTTGCAGGAGGGGCGATCGGTATTATCCTGTCGTACCTGGTGGTTGCAGTACTCGGAAAGTCTGTAACGTTGCAGATCGACTTTTTAAATAACGTACCGCTGACCTTTTCATTTAATTATATAGTATTCGCAGTTACATTAATTGCCTGTCTCATTTTCGGGTTACTGTCAGGTTTCCTGCCGGCAATCCGTCTCTCAAAAATGAAGCCGGCTGTCTATCTGAAAGGAGGTGAGATATGATACGGTTGTTTTTTAAGATCCTATGGAACAACAGGAGGCGGAACATACTGGTTTTTGTTGAACTGTTCATGATATCGCTCATTTTGACAAACCTTGTTTTCTATCTGGTCAACCTTTACGAGATCTATAAAATAAGGAACTGCTACGATACAAATAATGTGATCGTTATATCCCTTTCGAAGAAGAGCAATGAAGACAAGAATGAATCTGAAACATCGCTCAGTAACCTGAAGAAAGTACTCGAAGCAAACTCATTTGTCGAATCTGTTTCTTCCTGCAGCAACGGCGTTCCATATAACTACAATTCACAATGGAATGAATTCAGACATGACAGCGACAGGGTGGGACTTGGGACGCGTTTTGCAGATATCGATTATGCTAAGGTGATGAGGATAAACCCGGTGAAAGGCAGGTGGTTTAACGAATCGGATTTCGGCAAAAAAGTAACCCCTGTTTTAATTTCGGTCGACGCGGAGAAGAAGTTTTTTAAGGGAAATTCTCTTGGAATTAGGATGAAAATTGATGAAAATGAGTTTGAGATCATTGGAGTTACCGAACGCTTTAAAAGAAGCGATATTGAAAGCCCCGACCGTTTTGCATTTATCTTTAAGGATAGCGTAAGCACAAAGAATTACATGGGAATCACTTTCCTGGTAAGAACAAAGGAAAACA
>Ga0335069_10000687_pt1 | contig 55214 bp, 44 predicted proteins | sample Lox_Sample_11_FD_206714 | JGI IMG/M metagenome (GOLD analysis project Ga0335069, IMG submission 206714) | Soil microbial communities from Loxahatchee National Wildlife Refuge, Florida, United States - Lox_Sample_1.1 | ecosystem: Environmental > Terrestrial > Soil > Wetlands | place: USA... | reverse complement strand
TTGGTCGACTTCAGCACCGAACCCGAACTGGCCAGCGCCGATTACAACACCAGCCAGGGCGGCGCCAAGCTGACGGTCATTGCGTATCCGGAGCCGGCGATCGCCGGAGCGCGATTGCGCGCGATTGAAGCGTGGCATCCGGCGGCAGCAGTGGGCAGCACGCAAGCGCCGAAGGTCTATGCGAAACGTTCAGGGCGGCTGGTCGCTGTCGTGACCGGAGACATTTCGGAGAGCGAAGCGAAAACATTGCTGGCGGCGGTGAACAACGACGCCGAAGTCACGTGGAACCAGAACACGCACTTCGACCGCAACAGCAATCTCGGCAGCCTGCTGGTCAGCATCATTGTTCTGTTCGGGATCATCATGGGGCTGGCACTTGTGGCTGGATTCGCGTTTGGCGGCGCGCGCATCGTGCTGAAGAAACTCTTCCCCGATCGGGTGTTCGATCGGACGGAAGATATCGAGATCATTCGGCTGAATATCGAGAAGTAAAACCACGCCACGGATTTGACGGATTCACACGGATTTTCTATGGAGGATTTGATCCGCGGGAATCCGTGAGATCTGCGGCGTTTTTCTTGCGACTGCTAGAATCTAGGGGATGACCGGCTCGCAGATTCGCCGCAAGTTTCTCGACTACTTCATACAGAACGGACACAAAGAGGTCCACTCGTCCTCGCTCGTGCCGGCCAACGATCCCACCCTGCTCTTCACCAACGCCGGCATGAACCAGTTCAAGGACGTGTTCCTTGGCCTCGAGAAGCGCGATTACAACCGCGCCACCACGTCGCAGAAATGCGTGCGCGCGGGCGGCAAGCACAACGATCTCGAAAATGTCGGGTTCACCAATAGGCACCATACGTTTTTCGAGATGCTGGGCAATTTCTCGTTCGGCGACTACTTCAAGAAAGACGCGGTCCGGTTCGCGTGGGAGCTGATCACCTCGCCCCAGTGGTATGGCATTTCGAAGGACAAGCTGTACGTGACGATCTTCAAGGGTGAGAACGGCGTCGCGCGCGACGAAGAGGCCTTCCGCTACTGGCACGAAGACCAGGGCGTGCCCAAAGAACGCATCTACGAATTCGGCGCCAAGGACAATTTCTGGCAGATGGGCGACACGGGGCCGTGCGGCCCGTGTTCGGAGATCCATTACGACATGGGTCCGACGGCGAGCGGAGAGGGCCACACGAATTGCGAGTTTGGCTGCGATTGCGGGCGCTATGTCGAGATCTGGAACCTGGTGTTCATGCAGTTCGACCGCGATGCCTCGGGAACACTGACACCGCTGCCCAAGCCCTCGATCGATACCGGCGCCGGGCTGGAGCGACTAACGGCAGTGTTACAAGGCAAGCTCTCGAACTACGACACGGATCTGTTCGTGCCGCTGATGAAGCGCGCGGCCGAGCTGTGTGGCGTGCAGTTTGAGAAGGAAGTAAAGACCGAGTCGGGCCGCAGTGGTGCGGCTTCCCTGCGCGTGATTGCCGATCATGCGAGGGCTGCGACATTCCTGATTTCGGATGGCGTTCTGCCTTCGAACGAGGGTCGCGGCTATGTGCTGCGCAAGATCATGAGGCGAGCGATGAATCACGGCCGCATGTTGGGTGCTCGCGAGCCATTTCTGTATCAAATGGTTTTCGCTGTCCGAGATCTCATGGCAACGGCGTATCCGGAATTAGCGAGTACGGCCGAACATGTAAGCAAAGTTGTTCGTTCTGAAGAGGTACGTTTTGCGAGAACCGTAGAACAGGGGCTGAAGGAATGGGACAGCCTACTTCAGAGAAAAAAAACGGAACGCATTCTGTGGGAACTCGATGAGGAAAAGCCTGCCAGCAGGCAAATATTCACGGAGGCTTTCGGCCTGTCCCTCAAACGAAGAGACTTTTCTCCTTTATTTGAGGCTGTAGAACGAGAACTTGGGCCGAGTCGAGCACAGCGAATTAAGGGCGAATGGAATACAGGAGAAATGCGACCAGTTCGAATCGAGGGCGACGAGGCGTTTCACTTGTATGACACCTTTGGTCTGCCACTCGACTTCATGCAAGAAATGGCACGCGATCAGGGCCATGATCTCGACGTGGCAGGGTTTGAGCAGGCAATGACCGAGCAACGGGTTCGTGCACAAGCCTCGTGGAAAGGGGCTGCCAAACAGGTTGCGAACCCGGTGATTGTGATGTTGTCGGAGGGTAAAAGCCCCTACAAAGACTCGACTGGCGTTGTAGATATCGCACGCTTGGCACCTGACCTTAAGTTTGTAGGTTACAAGCAACTAAGGACCGTCACACGCGTTGTGGCTGTTCTATGGCCCGATCCCGAAACTGGATTCGACCACACGAGAGTGATGACGATCCCAGGTAAGCCGTTTCATATCGTTCTTGAGCACACGCCGTTTTATGCTGCGAGCGGCGGACAGGTCGGTGATCAAGGATCGCTCTACTCCGAAGATGGTAAGGAACTACTGGCCGAGGTCACAGACACACACGCCCCAGTTAAGGGGGTCAATGTCTCCACAGTTATAACTAGAATTGAACCCGGTATTCAGATTGGGCAAATTGTTACTGCAGTTGTCGACGTTGATCGCAGGCACCAAACGATGCGGCATCACACGGCGACGCACCTGCTCCATGCGGGATTGCGGCGGGTACTGGGCACGCATGTGAAGCAGGCCGGATCGCTGGTTTCGCCGGGGCGTTTGCGCTTCGACTTCTCACACTTTACCGGCGTCGAAGACGAGGAACTGCAGGACATCGAAGACATCGTCAACAAGGAAGTGCTGCGCAACCAGAAGGTCGACATCATCGAAGACGTCCCCATCGACGTCGCTGTAAACGAGTATCACGCGATGGCGCTGTTCGGCGAGAAGTACGGCGATAAAGTTCGCGTGATCAAGATCGGCGACTTCTCTACCGAACTCTGCGGCGGCACGCACACGTTGGCCACCGGCGAGATCGGGCTGATCAAAGTGCTCGATGAGGGCAGCGTTTCATCAGGCGTGCGGCGCGTGGAAGCCGTCGCGGGAGAAAGCTCGCTCAAGCACTTCCGCGCCGATCATCAATTGGAACATGTCGCGCGAAAAGTTGTTCGCTGGGGCGAAGAGTCGGAAGGTTCGCTAGCGACAGCATTGCAAAAAGAACTGCTGACGCGAGATGACGAAATCAAGAAGCTGCGCAAGGAACTCGAGCAGGCACGCATGAAGTCAGCTTCAGCGGCGGCATCGTCGGTCGAAGACAAGATTCGCGAGATCAACGGGGTGAAAGTTCTTGCCCATCGCGCCGACAATCTTGAGCGCTCGCAGTTGCGCACGCTGGTCGATAACCTGCGCCAGAAGGTCGGATCGGGCGTGGTGGCTGTGGGCTCCGCGACGGAGGGTCAGGTCGCGTTGATCGTTGGCGTTACAAAAGATCTGACCGGCCGCGTACAGGCGGGTAAGGTCATTGCGCAAATCGCGCCGAAAGTCGGCGGCAAGGGCGGAGGCCGTCCGGATCTTGCCGAAGGCGGCGGCACGAATCCTGCGGCACTCGATGAAGCACTGAGTGCAACGTATGAGGTCGTGCAGGCAATGCTTTCTTAACGACGGATTTGACGGATCTCACGGATAAGAAATAGTAGAGAAAAAATCCGTGAGATCCGTCTGATCCGTAGCTAAACAAAAGCTGCTCGGCGGATTCTGCCCAACATTTTCAATCCACTCTTTCGCGCATCTCATCCAAACTGCCGGCAATTCAAAATCGTAGAAAGAGGACTTATGGCTCTTAATGAATACGTTCTACTCGGCCGCAGCGGTTTGCGGGTGACGCGGCTCTGCCTGGGCACCATGACCTTTGGTACCGACTGGGGCTGGGGAGACAGCGAGGACACGGCTCGAAAGATTTTCGATCATTATCTTGGTGCGGGCGGGAATTTCATCGATACCGCCGACGGATACACGAACGGCAGCAGCGAAACGCTGATCGGTAAATTCCTGAAGGTGCGCGGCGACCGCGATCGCATTGTGCTGGCCACGAAGTACAGTTTCGGAAGCGAACAGGGCAACGCCAACTCGGGTGGCAACGGACGCAAGAATGTCTATAAAGCGCTCGAGGGATCGCTGCGCCGCCTGCAAACCGACTACATCGATCTCTACTGGGTGCATGTGTGGGATGGTATGACTCCGGTCGAGGAAACCATGTCGGTGCTCGACGACGTGGTGCGGTCGGGCAAGGTTCGCTACATCGGATTCTCGAATGTTCCGGGATGGTATCTCGGCCGCGCGCAGACCATCGCCGAGCTTCGTGGCTGGACGCGCCTGATCGGCATGCAGCTCGAGTATTCGCTGGTGGAGCGCGGACTGGAGATGGAATTCACGGCTGCCATGAAAGAGCTGGGGCTGGGACTGGCGCCGTGGAGTCCGCTGGGCGGCGGCATTCTGACGGGCAAGTACAAGCGCACGAACAGCGGCGTCGTCGGTGACGGCCGTGGCGCGGCGGTGAGCGAGCATCCGGTGCTCAGTCGGCACTTCCGTGAGAAGAACTTCGCGATCGCTGACGAAGTGGTCGCCGTGGCGAAACAGTTAGGGCGCACTCCGGCGCAAGTCGCGCTGAATTGGGTACTGCATCGTCCTTGCGTGGATTCGGCGATTATCGGGGCGACGAAGATTCATCAGCTCGATGACAACATAGGAGCATTGGACTTTGAAATCCCGGCCGAACTCACGGCAAGACTGAATAAGGTGAGCGCGCCGGAGATTCCGTATCCTTACAACTTCTTCTACGGCGAAGGCATGGACATGATGGTGAACGCCGGGACGAAGGTGCGGCGGAGTTCGGCGGTCGCGGGGTAGACCTTTCACCAAACAAAACCGCCACGGATCACACGGATTTCACGGATTGGATTTCAGAAATGAATCCGTGTGAATCCGAAAAATCCGTGGCGAGTTTTTTGTTTTCTGCTTTTACCCTCTCACCCAGCTCTCCCCATTCAGCGGATTCTGTTTCGGCGGCTTCATCATGGCGAACTTGTCGCTCCACTTGATTTTCGCCGTCATCTGCATGACAACGAACAGCGTCAGAATCGCACCAATCGTGATGGCCAATCCCGTAAAGCCCTTAAAGAAGAACGCGTACGAGAACAGCACAAGGTAGATGAACTGCGCGAGTCCGGCCTCGACGAAGGCGAACTTGGGGCCGACGACGATCCGCATGTAGCTGACCACGAGGAAGATCGACACGGCCGAGCAGATCGCGAAGGCCAGGTGGACCGAGATGTGGTCGGCCAGGTACGCCAGCAGCAGGTGGAAGGCAAAGAAGGCCGCGGCGAGGAAGAAGTAGTTCATCGGATGCAGGTCGATACCGCGCATCGTGGTGATGATGAACATCAGGAAGAAGAAGAACAGCAGCGAGACCGGCGCGAAGTAACTGATCTGACCGGCGAGCGGACCGGGTTGCAGCTTTTCGGGCATGGTCATGCCGATCTGGAATCCGGAGATCAGGTTGGTGTACTTCCAGGTGAGGTCCCAACCGCCGGCGGTCTGGCGCTTTTCGGTTGGCGACAGTGTGTTTTCAGCGAAATCGATGTCGCGGAAGTTGGTGTGCATGTTCAGCGTGAAGTTGCGGGCCTGTGCCACGTCGGAGCCGAGTTTGTACTGCCACGAGTCCATACCTTGCGAGCGATAGCCGGCCTGCATGGCGACGGTCTTCCCTGCCGGAACATTAGCGCTGGCGACGATGGCGTCGTTGTCATTCGATATCGGGACTTTTTGGCCGTCGATGAAAACGGTCACGTCGTCATAGATGGCTTTCTCGGCCGGAAACTTCAGCCGAAAAGTCATCACCTGGTCTTTATCGGTGGGATTCGTGAACGCGTACTCACCGCCGAATTTCACGGCGTAGGTGGAATACCAGAGCAGTCCTTTCTGGCGGTGATCGAGGTTGAGCGCCACGTCGATGTTGCTGCTTTGGGGTGTAAGCGTGTGGTCAGTCTTGTCCTCGTACGTACGCGTGACCGTTTGGCCATGTTCTTCTTTCTCGTACGTCTTGGTTTCCGTGGTGGTATACACAGCAGAAGGGGGCAACTGCTCCTGCGCGGTGCCCCAGGTCGATCCGACTTTGGAACTGAGCTTTTCGTCGGAAGAGTAGGTACGGCCGAAGATGGTTGAGCCCAGGATTAGCCAAGCGAGTGAAGTGCAGCCGAAGATGAAGATCAGTGCGGCCAGGCGTTTCGTCATGTTTTTCTCCTTGAACCGGCCTGCGCCGCCACAGGCAAGTTGTAAACAATTTACAACAGAGAACTTTGTAGTGTAAAGTAATGATATGGTGACTACAGTTACCTTCGGGTTCTGTGGGCGCTGTGCTGGGATCGCGGTGCAGGCAGTGAGATCACCGCAATCGGCATCTATTCTGAGTGGAACGAACAGAGGTCAGCGGTATGGTGCAGTGCCCTGCGTGTAAGGACTACGACATTCGTCGTTCGGGCTGGTCGAGCATCTTTGAGCGGATTTTATTCGGCTTGATGTTGCGGCGCCCGGTGCGATGCTACGTCTGTTTCCGCCGCTTTCATACCTGGATCTTCGCCGAGGTAAAACCGCGCGGACCGCGAGTCCCTCGCAATCGCGAAAAACCTTCGCTGCCACCTGTTGAAAAGCAGGACGAAATTCGGGAAGACGATCGGCTCGAGGAGATCGGTATTTCCGCGAAAGCGTCCTAACGCTCGCGTCGATTCGCCGATTCCCGATTATCGATCACAAATGTCGCGTTGTAAGTTGAACGATGAGCGACGGAAGCAATCACAACTCCATAGAAACGAGAAGGCCGCCCGGCAACTCAGGCGGCCTTCTCTTCAAGGGAGAATAGTTCTAAGCGGAAGGCTTGCGACCAGCCGTCAGAACTTGTTGCGAAGATACTAGTGATCCCAGAAGAGGGGTGTCAAGGGAATTTTCGGACGCAAATTCCTTTGTTTTCAGTGGTTTACATTAGTTCGGACAGAAATTTTTGTGTGACATTTTTTGTCACTTTTGGGGTATCTTTCTACCGTAAGTAACCCTTTTTCAGCGCCTTAGGCCCGCTGAGGGGCGCGGCTCGGCCACCTTAGCCCCAGGCCGGCATGACGGGGGGAATCTGGTGTGGCACTCACTCGGGAGATTCGGCCTCAAGCGAGGTGAGTACCTCGTCTTCGACGTTCCACTTTTTCAATACCGTGAAGATTGTTTTGGTTCCGAAGCCAGCTCGCACTAGCGCGCGAAAAATTCTCGCCGCTTCTTTTTCGTTCGTTGGCTGCTTCAATCGCTTGCGTGCGAGGTAGTCGCGGGCAAGCTGCTCTTCGTTGGTTCCCTCGTAAGTAGCAGAGACGGTCTTGGTGATGATTTCCTCGTGCACGCCGCGCTGCTTGAGTTCCTGGATCACGCGGCGACGCCCGAAGCGATTGTTCTCTTTGCGCAACGACGAGTACGACGACGCGTATTGCGTGTCGTTCAGATATTTTTGATCTTTGAGACGGGCGATCACGACGTCGATCAGCAGGCGTCCGTGCTCGGAATCTTCCACCTTGTCGCGGAGCAGGCGTTTGAGTTCCGCGACGGTACGCATCCGACGCCCGAGCGCGCCGACGGCGTACTCGTAGAGCGAAGCTTCGTCGGTAAGGATACGCTTGCTGCGGGCGAAGGGCATGAGGCCACCTTAGCGCAGTGCGGCGGAAAACGAAAGGACGCACCGGAGCGCGTCCTGTGAGGAATCCACGTCTTACCGGAAGCTCGCCCCCATGCTGCCCTGCATCTCTTCGCGCGCGGAATCGGACGTGCTCGAAATGCCCTGCACACGCAGCTTGAAGTCGTCGGCATTGGTGGCATTTTCCATTGCCGTCTCGTACGAAATCAGCCCCTGGGCGAACAGGTCGTAGAGCGACTGGTCGAAGGTCTGCATGCCGTACTGTGAGGTTCCGGCGGCCAGCGCTTCGCGGATCGAGCGCGTCTTTTCCGGCGTAATGATGCATTCGCGCACATATGCCGTGGAAATCAGCACTTCGACCGCAGGCACACGACCCGCACCGTCGGCACGCTTCACCAGGCGCTGGCTGATGACCGAGCGCAGGGTCGCGGCGAGTTGCATACGAACTTGCTTCTGCTCCGGCGGCGGGAAGACGGCGATGATGCGGTTGATGGTTTCGACGGCGTCCAGGGTGTGCAAGGTCGAGAAGACCATGTGGCCGGTTTCGGCGGCGTGCAGTGCAGTCGAAATCGTCTCGAGATCGCGCATTTCGCCGACGAGAATGACGTCCGGGTCCTGGCGCAAGCTGGCGCGCAGGGCCGATCCGAACGATGGCGTATCGACTTCGACTTCGCGCTGGTTGACGAATCCCTTCTTGTCGCGGTGGAGGAATTCGATCGGGTCTTCGATGGTAATGATGTGTTCCGACCGACTGGAGTTGATGCGGTCGATCATCGCAGCCAGGGTGGTCGATTTACCGGAACCCGTAACGCCGGTGACGAGCACCAGTCCGCGAGCTTCCTCGCAGATGCGGTCCACGATCTTCGGAAGATAGAGCTCGTCGATCGGCTTGATCTTGGTTGGGATCACGCGGAGCACCAGTCCGACATTGCCGCGCTGCTGGAAGACGTTGACGCGGAAGCGGCCGAGTCCGGCGACGCCGTAGGCCATATCGAGCTCAGCGTTTTCCTTGAACTTCTGCTTCTGCCGGTTCGACATCATGCTGAACGCCATGTTCAGCATGTCTTCGGCGGTCACGCGCGTCTGGTCGCTCAGCGGCACCAGTTCGCCGTCGATGCGGATGTGAGGGTAGTTGCCGACTTTCAGGTGTAAGTCGGACGCCTTCCGCTCCATGGCGGTGCGGAGGAGATCATCGATTTGCATGGCCATAGTTATTCCGCAGTGCTGTGGAAGTGGGCTGAAATTATCACGGCGAGAGCAGGATAGCAATCGGGGCGTGCGCTGAGAGGTAACTAAAGGGCAAAGTACAAAGGGTAAAGGGTAAAGTGAAGCTCGGGATCGTGCGGCGCCTTTACCCTTTGCACCTTACCGTTTTCACTTTCCTTCATCCGTTCCAGGGCTCGTCGGCGCTGCCGCCGTAGATGCTTGGGCACTTCGATCCCATCGGACGGAGGTAGCTGGCCAGCCATCCACGGTGATGGATCATGTGCACCTTCCAGAACTCGAGGTACATGAACGCCGGCATCTTGTAGATACCGAAAAAATCGACCGGCGTAAGCAGTTGCTCCGGGGTCATTGCCTGAAGCTTGGCGATCGCCTTGGGGGTATTCGCTTCGTGCCATTTGACGATCTCGGCGATGCTCTTCGGATGCAGCTTTTCTTCGGTTTGGGTTTCGTCGTCCATGTTCAAGAAGCTCAACCGGGTGACGCTTTCTATCATGTTTACGTCGTTGAAGGCGATGTGCCAGGCAAGTTCATCGGCACTCTTGGCTTTTGGATCGGGCTTCCAGTTCTTCTTGTCCTCGGGAATGGCAGCAAGCACACGTCGAGTGGTTTTTGCTTCGCGCTCGAACATGGCAATGGTGAAATCACGGGTCGTCGTGGCGAATTCCGCGGAAACTTGCGGCATGGTTGCTGTGGCCATAAATGCTCCTCTCGGCTGGATTTCTGGCAGGCGATAAGTCTACCGAAAATGAGACGAACCGAATGTCAATATTTCGACAATGCGCGAGAAAGCGTTGCAAAGAAAAAGCCCGGCGAGCGGCCGGGCTAGTCCGAATCGCCTAAACCTACACTGAAACCGTCTGCTTCGCGCCCACTGGAACCGGCGTAAACCAGTTATGGCGGTCCGCCTTCTTGCCTTCAACGATCGCGAAAAACTCGCTGCGAATCGTCTTCGTGATCGGTCCAACCGATCCGTTGCCGACCTTGATCTTGTCAACCGAGCGGATCGGCGAAACCTCGGCGGCCGTGCCGGTGAAGAACACTTCGTCGGCGATATAGAGCAGTTCGCGAGGAATGACCTGCTCGACCACGGGGATGTTGAGATCCTTCGCAAGTTGCAGCACCGAATCGCGAGTGATGCCCGGAAGCACCGAGTTCCCCAGCGGCGCCGTCAAGAGCTTGCCATTCTTCACGATGAACAGGTTCTCGCCCGAGCCCTCGCTGACGTAGCCGTTCACATCGAGCGCGATGCCCTCCGTGTAGCCGTTCAGAATCGCCTCCATCTTGATGAGCTGCGAGTTCATGTAGTTCGCGCCTGCTTTCGCCAGCGCGGGAAGCGTGTTCGGCGCAAAGCGACTCCAGGAGGACACGCAAACATCGCAGCCATCGTCGGCGCCGGCCAGATACTTGCCCCAGGGGAAATTCGCCATGTAAACCTCGACCGGAGCGTTCAGCGGGTTGACGCCCGCCTCGCCGTATCCACGGAGCACGATGGGCCGGACGTAGCACGGCCACGCACCGTTAATGCCGATCAGTTCGGCCATGGCATTGACCAGTTCTTCGCGCGAGAAGGGGACTTCGATGCGGTAAATCTTTGAAGAGTCGAGCAGCCGCTGCATGTGCTCGTGGGCGCGGAAAATCGCCGGGCCGGAAGGCAGCGAGTAGCAACGAACGCCTTCAAACAGCGACGAACCATAATTCACCACGTGCGACATGACGTGGAGCGTCGCGTCGTCCCAGTTAATGAACCGCCCGTTGTGCCAGATCTTCTCGGTTTTCTGAATCGCCATTGGAACTCCCCAGAGCGTGAAAATGCCCGAACGCAAGCTTTGGATGCGCGGGACCAGACGCCCGATCCTTATTCGTGGAACGAGTCAATTATAGCTGGGAGGGACGGGGAAATTACGCCTGTGAGGCCCCGGAAATTCTGATCGCGCTAATTTGGAGCGCGGAATTGGAGCATCATTCGGCCGGCATTCGTGAAGAATTTGGAAACACTCGGACGCTTATCGGCAGGCCGGGCGATACCTTCGGCCCGAAATCACCTTCTTGCTCTTACGGTGCTTCTTTGTCACTTTCTTCATTGAGACACTTTATCGCGAGAGGTGCTCGCACAAAAGTAAAAAGCCCCACGGCGCACCGTGAGGCTCTAGCAACTTCAGTCCTATTTTCCGGCAGGTACCGCTGGCATGGATACGCTGGCTGCCGCTACTGCCGGCTTCGGCATCTTGTCGAATTCGTCGCCGCGGAAGAACTTTGCCGGATCTTTCGCCATCACCGGCATCGCTACATACGGCTTCGAATAATCGTTGCGGGCATTCCAGAACAGGAACCCGATGCCATCATTCTTTCTGGCCGTGGCGACCTGCACCTGGATGTATTCGGGCGAGTATGTTTTGGTCCGCCACGCGAAGGCCTGCAACCAGGGCCGCAGGACTACGTGAGTGTCGGCAGTGATCTTCTGGAAACGCGCCATCGACTCGCCGATGAAGTGCTCGGGGGCGTCGCCCGGATCCGCATAGCCATCCATGCCAAAGAAGTGCGAGGGGTAGATCATCGGAGAAATCACGTCGCAGTTACGCGCCATGTTCGGGATGTCCTGCCCGGTGTGCGCCAGGTCGACATTGCGCTGCCATGCCATCACGCCGAACACATCGATCGAGAGCAGAACGCCAGTCGGGTGCAACTGCGCGTAGGCCTTGGAGAGAAAGTCGGTGATCACGTCGGTACGCTGCCACTTCGGATGCTCGTTCTCAAAGTAGAACTTGGCGTCTTTCTGGTCGCCTTCGGCCGGGAAGCGCACGTAGTCGAACTGGATCTCGTCGACGCCGCTCTCGGTCGCGTGCTTCGCCAGAGCGATGTCATATTCCTGTACTTTCGGATTCGAGGTATCGGTCCAGACTAACTTGCCGTTCTCGCGCCACGGCTGGCCCGTCTTGCGCGACTTCACGGCCAATTCCGGATGCTGGTCCACCAGTGCCTCGTCGCGGAATATCGCCTCACGAGCGATCGCGTGCATTCCCATCGAGTGCAGGAAGTGCGTGTACTTCACCAGGTTCTTGATGTAGGGCTGGTGGTTCATCTTGGGCTGAAGCGGGTTGTCCCACGGAATGTTCACCCAGCCATCGCTATCCTTAATATCGAACACCACGGCGTTCCCGCCCACCTTGCGCCACTGCTTCACGATCTCGATGCCCTTGGGGCTGGCGGCCATCAGACCAGTCAGGTAAATGGCGCGCACTTCATAGTCACGCGGCACCGTCACCGACTTTTCAGTGGTCGGCAACTGGTTCATTCCCGGGATGATGTAGTTCTGGCCCGCTTTCAGGAAGACGCCCTTGAAGTCGCCGTTCTGCGCACGGATGGCGGCTTCGAATTCCGGCGCCGTCATGTACGTGCTCTGCCACAAAAATTTGTGCATCAGGCCGGGCATGGTGTCGCCCTTGCTCGCCGTGTACAAAATTGTGCCGGGTGGAGCGACTGTAACGTTTGGCGAAGGCGGCGGTACGGGTTTCGCCGGCGTTTGCGCCTTGGTGGAAACGGTGGATGCGCTCAACGTGTTATGCCGATTCGGCAACAGGATGGATCCAGCCAGCAGCAAAAGCAGCGCCAGCACTCCAAAAACCAGACTCAGTCGGGAAAAGCGAGACATAGGTGAGATCCCAAATGCAGGAACTTTCCAGAGAGTACCACGATTAGGGATGCTCCCAATTAATCACAAGTTCATTGCACCTACGTGAGCAACACTCTTCGGTTTCAGAGCCTCTCAATAGGGTGAAGTTGGTCGAAGCTCGGTCGGCGGACCGGAATCTTTGTACGTCGGATTTCGCATCTTACTTCGTAGCCAGATGAGCGAACGGGTTGTGGGCCCTTCAAATCCGGCTTTCGACAGCTTCATCAGCCGTTTTTTCATCTGCCAATTCAAGTTTCGGCATCTTAGCCGAACGTAAGGTTTTATGAGAACCGGTATTAACGCGGTGCTTGACCCCAACCGGCGCAGTGGCGATGCCACCGAATTTGAAGGTGCATTGCGGCGCAAAATCGTCGGACAGGACCTGGCGGTCGAAAAGGTAGTGGAAATCTACCAGATGTTTCTTGCCGGGCTGAACCCTCCCGGCCGCCCTGTCGGCAATCTCTTGTTTCTCGGACCCACCGGGTCCGGTAAAACACGCGTGGTGGAAGCCCTCGCCGAGTCGCTGTTCGGAGATCCACACGCCTGCATCAAGATCGACTGCGCGGAGTTCCAGCACTCGCACGAGATCGCGAAGCTGATTGGCTCGCCTCCGGGCTACCTTGGCCACCGCGAGACTCATCCGCTGCTGACGCAGGAAGCCCTCAACCAGTGGCACACCGACAAGATGAAGTTGTCGATTCTGCTCTTCGACGAGATCGAGAAGGCGTCGGACGCCCTGTGGCAACTGCTGCTCGGCATCCTCGACAAAGCCACGCTGACGCTGGGTGACAATCGCCGCGTGGATCTGTCGCAGTGCCTGATCGTGATGACGTCGAACCTGGGCGCGGCTGAGATGAGCGATCTTGTCGGCGGTGGGCTCGGTTTCGGTCCAAAGCAGCCGTTCGTAGACGACAGACTCGACGACAAGATGACGCGTACGGCGCAGGAAGCCGCGCGGCGCAAGTTCTCCCCCGAGTTCATGAACCGGATCGACAAGGTTGTGGTGTTCAAGACCTTGCGTCCGGAGCATCTCGAGCAGATTCTCGAGATTGAATTGGGAATGGTGCAACAGCGCATTCTGCAGGCGACCGGGAATAATCAGTTCGTCTTCAGTTGCACGCCCGCGATCAAGAAGTTCCTGCTGCAGGAAGGCACCGATCCGAAGTACGGGGCGCGGCACTTGAAACGAGCGATCGAGCGACATGTGGTGTTCCCACTGGCGAACCTGGTTGCGACCGGGCAGGTAAAACTTGGAGATTTCATCCGGATCGACTTCGATGCCGACAATCGCATGAAGTTCGTGAAGGAAGCCGAAGGCGCTCTGGTTCCAGTGCTACTGGAAAAGTATGGGCCGGAGTTCGCGGTACCTGCCGCGGCCAAGGCCAGCCGCGCGGGTAGTGGACGCCGCGAGTTCAGCTCGGGACTCGATCACAAATAAGCTTGAAACTAACCTCCACCTCAGGGCCGGCCCTCCGGCCCTTTTTTCTTTGGCCGAACAAACATCTGGCTGGAATGGGTCAAAGCCCGTAATCACTTTGCTTGAATACGGCCGCCGGAGTCCTCGCTCATCAAGTAGCCCGCCCGCGCAGAGATCTGGAGGCCTTCTCCTGAACGCACGAATACTTCCAGCTTGTGGGGGCCGGGGGTGGGATTCTTCACGGTAAAGCTCAATTGATAGCGATTGTTCGCATGATTGGCAAGTAGACCGAGCGCGTCATCCAGACCATTTCGGTTATGAAACAGTACGTACTCACCGCCGGTGAGATTAGCGATGAGTTGGGGGACGTTAGGTTCCCTCTTGGCAGCCGAGTGCAGCAGCGAGATGAGGCCAAGAATGTCGAGTGAGCCTACCGTACTCACGCTGGAGTTGACCGGTGATCCCGGCAATCCGGGACCTGGCGCGGTGAGAGTCTGCGAGGGTCCCAGCAGCTTCGCAACGGCCCGCGCACCGGACGCGAAATCCGGGGGATAGGCGATCATGTAGACTTCGACATTGCTGGAGATGATTTGCCGGACCGCTTCCTGCAGAGTCTCGGCTTTGCTGTCGTCATCCTTTTGCTTGCTGATGACGACCAACACCTTCCGGTGATTCTCCGGCTGCTGCTTCAGAAGCTTGAGGGAGAACTGCACCGCATCAAGGACCGCAGCGCCGCCATTGCTTCCGGGAAGCGAGTCCAGCGATTTCGTGACTTTTGCAATGTCGCTGGTGAAATTTTGCCGAAGTTTGACTTCGTCATCGAAGCTGACCAGCGCCATCTCGCTCCCAGGCAGGTTCACGAAAGTTTCGAGCATCAGTCCGATGGCGTGCAGCGCGCTCTTGCATTGCCCGACATGAGAAGTGAATACATTGGTGTCGCGCTGTAGAGCGCAACCGCTACCAATCACCGATCCCGCGTTCCCGCCCGTCTGCACCGCTACCACCAGCGACACCGGCTCATAAGAGAACGCCTCATCCATGTGGACTTTTTGCTCGACCCCGTTGTCTTTGATGATGAAATCGTCGGCTCGCAACCCGAAGATCACGTTCCCTTGCCGATCCGTAACCAGGGTTGGAACCATTACAACTGAAGTTTGGGAGCGGAAAACCGGCGGATTGGCCTGGTCTGCGGGAACCTGCTGCCCATTTAGAGGTAAGAGAGGGATAGCCAGCGCGAGAAGGACAACTAGAAATGTTGGCGTTGCCCGCAGACGAGCGGCGGTGGCGTCGAACCGGTCCCGCGGATTGTTTCCACCCCACCCCATCCGGCTACAGCGATCCCCGTTCCATCATAACCGCTAGTTCAGACCCGGGTCGGAAGGTTAAGTTGTGAAGTTGGCGCCGGCCCAGTTTGCATTGTCATTCGGATTTCCATTTTCCGGAATCGACGTTTGGATCTGCCCACCAGTGCATCGCTTGTAATAGCATGGCTTATCCGCATGCGAATCGAGTTCAAGCAAAGTCTGGCGTCGCTCTTATTGGCGGGACTTATGAGTGGCTGCGGCGGGGGGGCCGCATCAGCACCGCAATCCGCTTCGGCATCGGCAACGCCAGTATCCAACGCTGCCCAGAACGTTTACTTCTCCGGGTTTATCGACCAGACTATCGCAGCAGTCGTCATGCCTGACGGCCGTTTCTATGTGCCCCTACGTTCCGGCGTGGCAGTGGGCCAAGGCTCGGTTTCCGCAAGTGCTTTTACAGGGAGCTACAGCGATTTCAGCGGATCCAGTCCACAATCTGGAACCCTCAACGCAACCTTTATAGCAGGATCTAGTTTCAATGGAACACTCTCGGAAAGTGGCAGTGCGACGCCACTCCAGGGATTCGTTTTGCCATCCAGCGATTTCAGCTTCATTACACCAGCTTCCCTGGCGAACTCTGCCTATCATTACAGAGCCAGCATCGCAGGTAATGCCTGCGGGTTCGACGTGACTGTCTCATTGTCCCAGCGCAGCATAAACGCGCAGCCCTTAAGCGGGTACCCGTCGTCATGTTCCTTCAGCGGGACATTGACTCCGGATGCGAACTACAACTTCTACAACGTTGCCGTCACTTGTCCAGCAAGCGGCTGCCCCTTCCCAGCCCAAAATCTCAGTGGAATAGTCGTTTTCTACGACCTCTTATATGCGGATGGTGTGAAATGGCCTGAGTTCATGATGGTGCTGAGCAGTTCGAGCCAGACATTCCTTCTTACTGGCGCGCAGAATCCAAACAACCTCGAACCCGTGCCTTAATCCTTCTTCAACAGGCATCCTCGGCTAGCGGACTTGGCCGAACTACCCCACTCAACCAAAGAAAGGTCGAAATGGGGCACCAAGTGGGAACAACATGGGGTCTTTACCACGTCGAAAGCCTACAATTGGGGTTTACACCTGTAGCCGCTGCGACCAACTGAATGATGGTAGGTCTAAGCATTCGCATGCGCCAATTCCAACCCGCATTCTTCGCCATCCTGCTGCTTTCGTCGTCGCTGTTCGCCCAGAAGGCGACTGTTCCTTTGCCTGCACCTAGCGGCTTTAACCTCTTTTCGGTCCAGCAGGAAATCGAAGTTGGCCGGCAGAATGCCGCCAAGGTCAATCAGCAGTACCCGGTGTTGCCGGAATCGAACGCTATTTCCCGATACGTGCAGCGCCTCGGCGAAAGTCTGGCCGAGCAGCTTCCGCAACCAACCTATCCGTTTCAGTTCCACGTGATCGCTGAAAAAGATGTCAACGCCTTCGCGCTGCCAGGCGGACCGGTGTACGTGAACCTCGGCACCATCCAGGCGTGCGCTAACGAAGCGCAACTTGCCGGCGTCATGGCTCATGAAATCTCGCACGTGTACATGCGGCACTCGACCAAGCAGGCCTCGAAAGAGGAAGTGGCGCAGGTACCGCTCGGCATCGTGGGTGCAATGCTCGGAGGAAGCATGGGCGGCGCACTCGCGAATCTGGGCTTGCAGATGACCGCCGGGTCGGTCTTCCTGAAATATTCTCGCGACGCCGAATCGCAGGCCGACCACGTGGGAGCGCAGATTATGTACGACGCGGGCTACGATCCTTATCAGCTCGCGTTGTTCTTCGCCAAGCTCGACGAAGAAGGCGGATCGCGCGGGTCTTCGTTCTTCAGCGACCACCCCAATCCCGGGAACCGGTCGCAGGCGATTCGCACCGAGATCCAGCAGTTTCCGCAAAAGCAGTTCGTGATCGATACGCCGGAGTTCGACCGCATTCACCAGTTGGCGATGGGCGAGCGCACCTACACCGCGCAAGAGATCAAGAATGGCCAGTTCTCGCGGGAGCCGGGAAACCAGGACAGTGAGGGAGGACAGACGCATCCACCACTTACCCGAAACCCGGCGCCGACGAACTCGGACTCGCAGACGTTCAACCACAGCGCTTACAGCGTTCGTTATCCCGAAGGCTGGCGCGTTTTGGGCGATCCGCAGTCGTCGGTCACCATCGCTCCACCGAATGGGATCACAAACAACGCCGTCGCCACTGGAGCGATCATCAACAACTTCGAGCTGCAATCGTCGAACGGTGGCCTTGAAGCCTCCATGCAGCAACTGATTGCGTCATTGCGCCAGTCGAATCCGGCGCTTCGCACCATGGGCAACGATCAGGACATCACCGTCAACGGCGTGCATGGAAAATCGCAGGACCTGATCGGCCAGTCTCCACTCACCGGAAGCAATGGCCAGGCGCAGCGCGAACGCGATTGGCTGGTGGCGCTCCCCAGCCAGGATGGCTTGGTTTACGTGATATTTATTGCGCCCGACCAGGACTTCATGAACCTGCGTCCGACCTTTCAGCAAATGCTGCGCAGCCTACACCTGAAATGAGTTTCGAGTTTCAGGTTCAAGTTGGAGACTGGGGAGTCTTTTCTTTGCTCGAAACTTGAAACTCGCAACTCGAAACGCTGCCCGCAACAAAACACTTCTCTCCGGTTTCTTATCAACTTACCGCTTCGGCTCTGGTTGGACAGATATTTCCGTTCCTTCTACACTGATGAATTCACTTTTACTAACCTTGTTCTTCTATGGTCCGCTTGCAGATTGCGGGTAAGCGGGGAGGATGCATGCGGCAGTTGTTGGCATTGATTTGGCGGCCCCAAGCGGCCCTGGTCATAATTAGTTCCCTTATTCTCGGATTCTTCCTGGCCGGCTGCAGCGGCAGTAGCAGCAAAGGCATTCCCACGACTATCGCGATTCTCCCTGCCGGCTCGATCTCCCTGTACTACGGGGAGGTGCAGGAACTCACGGCGCAGGTGCTGGATAACAACGGCAATGTCATGACCGGGCAGAGTTTCGTGTGGACCAGCAGCAATACCAGCATTGCCAGCGTCAGCGGAACCGGGGGCCAGTGCGGCGATACCACCAACTCCAGTTCAACATCCTGTATCTGTGCGGGCACCTGGGATTCCCGCTTCATCAACTGCTCCGCCCCGCCCCAATTCGGAACGGCCACGATAACGGTTAGCTCCGGTGGAATCTCGGCGACGATCACAGCGCTGGTGCATGCGCCGGTTGCGCGAGTAACTGTCTCTCCCGCGAATGTCAACTGCCTCTCCGCAACGGGCACACAGCAACTAACCGCAACTGCTTTTGATGGCCAAGGGAACGACATCACCAACGAAGTGTCGATCGATGCTACCTCGTTCACCTGGAGCACTTCCGACAGCACCGTCGTATCGATCAACAACAGTGGATTGGCGACCGCGGTAAATCCGGGTGTGGCCAGGGTGTACGCCGCGATCGGAGGGACATCGAGTCCTCCAGCCGGATTCACCACGTGCCCCGTCGTGAGCATTAGCCTGAACGCAGGTGGCAACAGTACATTCTCCGTCGCCCAGGCTTCGACGCAACAACTGACTGCTACCACCGTCGACAGTCACGGCAATGCGGTCACGGTCACATCGGGGCGACTCACGTACAACTCGAGTTTCGCCAACGCGCTTACCATCGATTCCACCGGCCTTACGACGGGGACAAATCCGGGTGGAAGCGCCATCGTCGCCTCGTGCTCTCCGCCTTCCTGTAATAACGGCCTGTATCCGATTTACTCGAACGTGGTCAACGGAACTACCCAGGGCACTACGGCCACCGGCACCAACAACAGCAGCGGCCAGGTATTGGTCGCGAGTCCCAGCAGCACCGCCATGTATCCAGTGGCTCTCAATGGCACCAGCACGCCGACTATCGGTGATGCCATCCAGTTGCCCTACTTCCCCAACTCGCTGGTTTATGATCGCTCGACGTCGGATGCTTACATGGGGAGCGATGCTGCGTTGATGAGGTATGTGTACACCGCTCCGACGACGTGTACACCTTCCGCCACCACCACATGTACCGTCGTCGCCACAGTTGTAGTGGCGATCCCAGGAACAATTCTCAACCTGTCCGCTAACGGCGGAATCATCACCATCTACAACGATGTCACTAAGACGGTCACCCTTTACGATCTGGGCCTGTCGTCGATCATTGATCAGTTCCAAGTCCCGGCTGCGACGACGCCAACGACGATTCATGCGGCCACTTCGCCCGACGGACAGACGACTTACGTTGTAACCGGCAATACTCTGTATATCTCCAACACCACCACTTCCTTGCAGACCGTCACGCTCGGGGCGCCGGCCAATGACGTCACGTTCCTGCTGCAAGGCTCGTTCGCTTACATCGCGGGCGGGGAACCCACGTCCGTCTCGGCGCGTGCCACTTGCGATGCTGCGGAAAAAGATGTCGTCGCGGTGAACGCTATTCCGGATCGCATCATTGGCTCGGGCGATGGCACGAAGATTTACGCCGTGGCGGGTTCGGTGATGAACACCATCGCTCCGAACACTACCGGGTCCGGATGTCCGCCCGCCTTGACCGACACGTTGACTGCCACCGACCTGGGATTGGGGACCATCGCGCCCAGCCAGATCTTTACCGACAGCTTCGGCAAATACGTGTTCATGGTCAGCAGCGGTGGCAAGTTCATCATTTACAACACATCGAGCAACACCGCAGCCACGGTCGCCATGTCGGGCGGAACCGCAACGACCGGCGACGCTCTCCTCGATGGATCAGGTGTCTGGGTCGGCGGCGGCTCCGATGACAAGATTCATCTCATCGATACCAGCAGCAACACCGACACGAAGCAGGTTTCGGTGCCGATCTCGGCGGACTTGGTGGCGGTGAGAAAGCAATAGCCGCCGCGAAATAGCGACGTATGTGGGGCAGGCAAGCGTGCCTGTCCTTTTTTCTTGCGGTGTGCCCGGACAGTGTGGGCCTGTGAACCTATCCCCTAACCCCTAACCGCTATCCCCTTTTAGCGAGAAAAACCAACGTAACCTTTGGCTTGGTTACCTTCCCGTGATAGCCTTCCCGACGTAAGCGCGCAGACCGTCCCCATGGCGCCTTTTCCTTTTTTCCAACGCGAGAACCTCGCCGAGCTGGCACAACAGCTTGACCTGAAGACGTACACACCCTCGATTGAGCTGCAGGGACTGGTCACCGGTGTGGACAACGTCCGCTACGACGTCTCCCTTAGCCATCTCTTCATGGAGGCTTCGCGGCAGCACCTCGCGCGGTTGATCACCAAGTCCGGAGCCGTCGAAGATCTGCTGGCCGCGCCCACAGGGGACACGCTGCGGCCGCCCGGTACGTTCCGTCTGCCGCCCACTGCCGCCAACAAGCCCGCTCAACTCGATGCCTCGGAATTCAAACGCCGCCTGACCGACTTGTTGGTCGGAGCGCTGAATCGTGCCAAGAGCGAAGGCACCATCTCGCTCGACATGCTGGCGCGCATCGCCATCATCAAGTATCTGCGCAACGAACTGGTCGAGCAGTACAACGCCTGCCTCGAGCGACTGCGCACACGCGTCAAAGGTTACGAGGGTCCGCGCCAGGTCAACGTCAGCAAGGGTGTCGAACTTCGCGAGCGCACGGTTGGATTTCAGCTCGGCAAGAAAGCTATCATCCGCAAAGCCGGTCAGGAGCTCTTCCACACGCTGCGCGAGGTTGAAAAGGAGACGCTGGTTCGCACCCGTCGCTCCTATTTCGGATCGGCCGAACTCCCCGGTTACGACCTCTTCGTCAACGCGCTGATCTTCTCTGAGAACGGACGCGACGACCATCTGAATGCCGAGCACTACGTCATGCTCGGCAACTTCGAGCGCGATCCCGACCGCTATCCGCGCATGCTGCAGATCGCGCACGAATACCTGCGGTCGCTGAGTATCGGCAAATCGCAGGATGACTATGATGGCTTGCTGGCCGCTCCTGATAATGGCCAGGAGCTGGTCGCTAACGGAACACCCGATGAAACCTCTGGCCAGGGTCGAGTGCAAAAGGGGCTGCTCGAGTCGTGGATGCAACTGCTGGAGCGCGAAGGTGTTCTCGATCACATCATCGCCGCCTACGAATCGGTGCCCCTCTTGGCCGAGTACGCGCCGACCATCAATGCCCAGCAGTTAAAGAATGCGTTAGTCTCGCGTGCGGAACGGGTTCGCGTCGAAGGACTGATTTCAGAACAGTCGCGGCTCTCGCCCGCGAACTTCCAGGCAGCGCTGAAGCGCGTTGCTGCGTATCGCACTGCGGACAAAGCCAAGATTGCCGGGCGCTTCCTGCGCGATTTCATGCGCTACCACCGCGACCTGCGCCGCCTCGATGCGCTGGCCTCGGTGATGGACATGGTTTCCGTGATCACCAGCGACAAGCTGCGGAACCTGTCGGAGATCAATCGCACGCTGTACGAGTTCACGCTGGCCGAGGAGCAGAAACCGGTCGAGGACCGTGTCACCCATCACGTGATTCTGAAGGCCGATATCCGCGACTCGACGACGCTAACCCGGACCTTAAGCGAGCGCGGCCTGAACCCGGCTTCGTATTTCTCGCTCAACTTCTACGATCCGGTGAACAAGCTGATTCCGAAGTACCAGGCGAGCAAAGTCTTTATCGAAGGTGATGCCGTAATTCTTGCGCTGTTCGAAAATGAAGGCGAGGTTGGCGTCGGTGTCGCCAAAACCTGCGTGCTAGCCCGGGAAATGATCTCCATCGTCCGCGCTTACAACGAAAAGTCCGAGGCCGCCGGTCTGCCCACGCTCGAGCTCGGCATCGGCATCTGCTACCAGGACACCCCGCCCATGTACCTGATGGACGGCGACCACCGCATTATGATCTCGAAGGCGCTCAACGAGAGTGACCGTCTCGCGTCGTGCAACAAGGGCGCGCGCAAGGTCTTCGACACGCCAGACCACCTCTTTAACGTCTATAGCGTGCAGACGGTCGACGACGCAGATACCGGCGGCAACCCCGACGAATTCCTCATGCGCTATAACGTTGGTGGAGTGCACATCAATGCGGCGGCGTTTGAAAAGCTCAGCACCGAGATCTCGCTGGAAACCCTGCATCTCGAGCTTCCCACTTTCTGGGGCAAAGAGCGCGTTAACCTGCTCACCGGGCTTGTGCCCGTGGCGCCGGAAGTCTTCCATCGCGTCATCATTCGCGAAGCCAAAACGCCGCGCATCAACGCCACCGATTTCACGGTCAAGCACTGGACCGATCGCCTCTACTACGAAGTCTGCACCAACGCCGCCATCTACGAAATGGTGGAACTGAAGCTGAAAGCCAAAGCGCTTCAAGACAAGAGCGGCGTCTACGTCACCCCGGATCTGAAGAAGTCCACGGCGATCGGCTAGTCAGAATTCCTTGCGGCAAAAGTCATCCTGAGGAGGACGTCAGCCCGACGAAGGATCTGTGCATTTCGCAGATTTGTGAGCGCTTATCGCAAAACATCAGCCACTGTTGCGAGGCTCTCCTTTTCGATCCTTTGCTCGAAACCTGAAAATCTTAACTCGAAACTCACTGCTGCTGCTGTTCCTGATCTCTCCTTCTCGGCGCAGGCTTCGCCACCACCGGGCGCGACCTCACCACGAACGACGCGGGTCCTACATCTTCGGCGATCATGTCCGATGCGGTTACGCTAACGGCCACCGCGAGTTCGCTCTGCGCCTCGCCCTTGTACACGCCGCGCGTCGGCGGCACATCCGCATAGTCCCGACCCAGCGCCACGCGAATGTGGCGATCACAGCCGACCAGGTTGTTCGTCGGATCGAACGCGGTCCATCCCTGGTTTGGCAGCAGCGCCTCCACCCACGCGTGCGATGCGCTCTCCAGCGACCGGTCTTTCTCCTTCGGCTCGTGATAGAGATAACCACTCACATAGCGGCACGGAATTTGCAAGCTTCGCGCCAGGGCAATCATGATGTGCGAGAAATCCTGGCAGACTCCTTGCCGCGCCTCCAGCGCCTCGTCGATCGGCGAATCGACCTTGGTGCTGTTGGGCACATAGCTGAACTTCTCGTAAATCGCACGATTCAGCTCGGTCAGCATCTGATGCGGGGTATCTCGTCTCGCCCAGTTCACCTCTTGCGCGAACCGCTGCAACGGCTCGCTCGGGCAGGCAAACTGGCTCGGCAGCAGCATCTCCCAGTGATCTTCCGCCGCCACGCGTCGGTCGAGGTCCTCCCAGGTGCCGTGATCCATCTCGAACTCGTGCGACTGAACCTCCACCAGGCCTTGTGCCGCGACTGTGACCTCGCTGTGGCTCGGCGCGATGTCGAAGTGATGCACCGTGTTACCGAGGAAGTCGCGATAGCTCATCACGTTCGCGGTCGGCTGCAGGTCGAGCTGGAAGCTCAGGCACCGTTGTCGTCCCTCGCTTCGCGGACGCAGCCTCACCTCCATCATGCTCTCGCGCACCGCAGGCTGGTAACGAAATGCCGTAATGTGCCGCACCGAATAGATCACCGCAATCTCCTAACGAATTCGTTACGCAATCATCGCCGACTCGACCGGATAGTCGAAGTAAATCTGCTGGATCGCCGCGTGTACCTGAGCGCACTGCGACCGTATGCTGTCCATGTAATTGGTCGCGCCGTTCGCCAGGATTTCCTCGATATGGCTGTAGGCGAGCGTCGCCCGCAGACGGCCCATGATCCGGATCGCCTCATCCGGCCGCCGGTCCGTAAGCTGCGCGAGCGCCTGTAACGCTTCGTGTACCCGGTCGATGGCAAACAGCACCGAATGCGGTAGTTCCGCGTTGAGCAGCACGAATTCCGCCACGCGCATGGGACGCAGCTCAGCGGTGTACGTTTTGCAATACGCCTCGAAAGCCGAGCACGACTTCAGCAACCCCACCCACTCCAAGTACTCTTCCGGCTCGATCGTCTGGTTGAGGTAATGCGGCAGGAAGCTGAAGTGCGTGCCAATCGCCGTCGCCAGCGCGTCCGTGCGCTCGACGTAACGCCCGAGTTGGATGTAATGCCACCCCTGCCCGTGCAACATCGTGGTGTCGGTGATTCCCTGGAAGAGATGTGCGCCTTCCTGCACCGACCAGTAGTACCGGTGCACGTTCAGAGAGTCGCTCGGCTCGGTGTCCACTGTCTTCAGGTAGAGCCGGTTCAGTTGCTCCCACATCTCCGAGCTGCACTGCTCGCGAACCTGTCGCAGGTTCTCGCGCGCCGACGCCAGGCACGAAACAATCGACGAAGGATTGGTGCGGTCGAAGGTCAGCGTTCGCGACAAGGTGGCTGAGCCCTCACCCTCCGGAGTCGCATAGGAATGCGACGCGGCCAGCAGCCGCAACGAGCGCTCGGTCCCCGGCTCGAACTGGTCCAACTGCAATTGCAGATCGACATCGATCAGCCGCGCGGTATGTTCCGCGCGCTCCAGGTAGCGGCTCATCCAGTACAAACTGTCGGCCACGCGCGACAGCATCGTGGTTTGGTTTCGCGGATTCATGCCCTGAGCACCCACGTGTCTTTGCTGCCGCCGCCTTGCGACGAGTTCACTACCAGCGATCCCGCGCGCAGCGCCACCCGCGTCAGGCCGCCCGGCACCAGCGACACGTTCTCGCCATAAAGAATGTAGGGACGCAAATCCACATGCCGCGCCTGCACCTCGCCTTCGAGGAAGCACGGCGCCCGCGACAAGCTCAGCGTGGGCTGCGCAATATAATTCCGCGGGTCTGACTCGATCCGCCGCCGAAACTCCTCGCGTTGCTCCTCGGTCGAGTGCGGCCCGATCAGCATCCCATAGCCACCCGATTCGCCCACCGCCTTCACCACCATCTTCCCCAGGTTCTCCAGTACGAATCCGCGCTGCGATTTGTCCGTCAGCAGAAACGTATCGACGTTGTTCAGGATCGGATCTTCGTCGAGGTAATACTTGATGATCGCCGGAACGTACGCGTACACCGCCTTGTCGTCGGCGACACCTGTACCGATGGCGTTAGCCAGCGTGACATTCCCTGCGCGATAAGCGTTGAACAGCCCCGGTACACCGAGGTTCGAGTCTGGCCGGAAGCACACCGGATCAAGAAAGTCGTCATCTACCCGCCGGTAGATTACATCGACCCGCCGCAACCCCGCGGTGGTCCGCATGTAGACAATGTTGTCGTGCACCAACAGATCGCGGCCTTCCACCAGTTCCACACCCATCTGCTGCGCCAAAAACGTGTGCTCGAAGTACGCTGAATTGAAGACGCCCGGCGTAAGCAGCACAACGGTCGGCTCATGCACCGATCGCGAATTCGCTGGAGTCAGCGTCATCAGCGTGGCCAGGAGCGCCTGCGCATAGTGATCCACCGGCGACACGCCATAGTGATGGAACAACTGCGGAAACACCCGCTTCAGCACCTTGCGGTTCGCCAGCATGTAACTAACGCCGCTCGGCACGCGCAAATTATCTTCGAGCACGGCAAAGCTGCCGTCCGGCAGCCGCACCAGGTCGGTTCCGCAGATCGAGACATACACTCCCCGCGGTACATCGAGCCCGCGCATCTCGCGCCGGAAGTGTTTGCAGCTGTACACCATCTCGCGCGGCACTACGCCGTCGGCGAGAATCTTTCCCTGGTGATAGATGTCGTCAAGAAACAGGTTCAGCGCCGTAATCCGCTGCGTCAGACCCTTCTCCAGTTTGCGCCACTCGGCGGCGGGAATAATGCGCGGCAACAGGTCGTTGGGGAACACGCGCTCCGTCCCGCGATCGTCGCTGTAAACCGTAAACGTGATGCCCTGATGCAGGAATGACAGGTCCGCCGCCTGCTGGCTCTTGCGCAACTGGTCCGGCGGAAGGTCGAGCAACGTCCGAAACAGCGCCTGGTAATGTGCGCGGGGACGCCCCGGCGCCTCGAACATCTCGTCGTAGGCGCCGCCATACTGGTAATTCCGAAATGGTGGCAGGAATCGCTCCTGTACGGACTCATGCGCATTCGGCGAGCGTCTGCCGACACGTGTCCGCTTAGCGTTGCTGTGCATTCACAACGAGCCTAGGTGCCGCAACGAGCCCCGTCCAATCGAAATTCTTTATCCGCGTGGAAAGATTTTTCTTGCCGAAGTACGAGGAAAAACCATGCTGCCAATCGCAAAAACGAATTGCGTTTTCAGAAGCGCGGTACATTGGGTTTGCTCGTTAAAATGGCAATTATGTCCGCTGCTCTTGACCTCAACGGAATCCGCGTCTACCACGTCCCGGCGCAGGGTCCCGAACTTCGAACCGCCCAGGATGCCGTCGATCTCATCAGCGCTGCTTCCGAACACGGCGCAGCGTTCATTGCCATCCCGATCGAACGGCTAGGAGACGACTTTTTCGAGCTGCGCACCCGAATCGCCGGCGATATCGTCCAGAAGTTTGCGATGTACGGCAGACGGGTCGCGATCGTGGGGGACATCTCCGGCAGGACCGCAGCCAGCACGTCGCTTGCGTCTTTTGTCGCCGAATCGAACCGCGGCCGCGATCTCTGGTTCGTGAACAACCTTGAGGAACTTGTCAACCGCCTCGCAAAATAGAAACGGCCGCTGACTTATGCCAACGGCCTTTTGCGGTCACCACGGCTCGTGCCGGCTGCTAGCGAACGCCCGTCATGAGAACGGCAACGGTCTCGAAATTCCGCTTTTTCGAAATCTGCTGCAGCTTCGGACTCGCTTTCACCTCATAGCTGTTGCCATCGCTCCAAACTTCGGCGAGGTAGTATTCGTCGCCATAGCGATGAAACACCAGCATTGTTTCGCCGGGCGAGCCCGCGTTGTTCAGCGGCAGCGCCCTCACGATGAAGGCATGACCATCGGGTCCGGACCAGCCCTCGACCCCCTCGGCCGAGTCCTGGCTGATGTCCTTCACGGTGTAGGTGCCGGCAGGATGCGTGAAGTTGCCGGCATTGAAGCTGAAGGGCACATTTCCCTTCAAAATTACGGTTGACTGCGCCTGCGCGCCGACGACGCACAGAGCAACGGTAAGGATCAACAGGGCGCACTTTGCGAAGTTTCTCATGGCATTCTCCTTTTTGACGCCGTTGGCTGCCGTCATCGGTCAGCGTTTTCTTACGGCACTATTCCTATATGCACTGCGTGTGCCATTCTCGAGATCGTCCGTCGAGGCACCTTGCCAGTCGTGCAAACCTATGCAGATGTATTGGTTAGCGGACTGGCATGACACGGAGCGAAAAATACGATTCGTACGCCGGAGCAAGAATCACTATCTGCATGGATAGGTGCTCTATCCGATCGGATAGACGAAGCGAGCGTGGGCACTTGCAGGGCGAGCGAAGTTGGCACAAGATTCTGGTACTCGGAGACGACAATCTTGTCCGCAACGATCACCGGCGTGATGGGACCGCACGGGAACGCCTCTTTCGCCATCGGCGAGGAACTAACGGTAGGGCGCGATCCAGCCAACCTCGTGTGCATCGACGACTTTGCCGTTTCGCGACGCCATTGCATCATCGTGCACGATGGCGATCGTTATCGGATCCGCGACATGGCGAGTCACAACGGCACTTTTGTGAATGGACAACGAGTTGATGAGAGTCCGTTGCAGAACGGAGACCGCATCGCCGTTGGCTCCTCAATTTTTGAGTTCGCAGTCGAAAATGCCTCGGTGCCCGTTCCCGCCGCAGTTTCCTTCGAAGACGTTCCGTCGCCGGCGACGTGCGAGTTTGACCGTGAGGAACTCATGGTCGACGAAGACATGGCCACCATGAGCCTTCCGCGGCAACGGCTCTCGCATGATTTCGCGGTTCTATTGCGGGTCGCAACCAAGCTAAGAGGTATCCGAGAAACCGATGCGCTACTGTGGCAATTGGTAGGGGTACTACTCGACGTGATTCCGGCGGAGCGAGTTGCGATCCTGCTCGCTTCGGGCGGGACGCCGATGGAACCTGCATTCGCCTGGGACAAAATCACCGGTCCCGGACAGCCGGTTCGAGTGAGCCGCACGATGGTCGATCGTGCCATGACCCAACAGCGCTCGTTGCTGATCAATGATGTTCCGAAGTTCAAGGGCAGCACCAGCATGGAGCAAATGGGCGTGCATTCTGTATTGTGTGCTCCACTCTCCACGCCAGACCAGCAGCTTGGCGCCATCTACATGGATTCGCGGACCCTCGGGTCCCAGTTCGACGCGGGACACCTGCATCTGCTTTCCGCCATTGCCGGTGTCGCTGCACTCGCCTTGGAAAACGCCCGATTTATCGGCCTTCTGGAACGTGAGAACGAGCAATTGAAGTCGGAAGTGCGGGCACGGTTCGACATGATCGGCGAGTCGACGGCGATGCAAGAAGTCTACCGCTTTATCGCCAAAGTAGCGCCGCAGCCATCGAACGTACTGGTGCTGGGCGAGAGCGGTACCGGAAAGGAGTTGGTCGCCCGGGCGATCCATGGTCACAGCCCGCGTGCATCCGGGGCATTTGTCGCGATTAACTGTGCAGCCATCACGGAAACGTTACTGGAAAGCGAGCTGTTCGGACACGAGAAGGGGGCGTTCACCGGCGCAACCGCCCAAAAGCGGGGCTACCTGGAGACTGCCAACGGCGGAACCGTGTTCCTCGACGAAATCGGAGAACTGGCACTCCCGTTACAGGCAAAATTGTTGCGCGTGTTGCAGGAACGGGAATTGATCCGGGTCGGCGGTACCAGGCCCATTAAGGTGGATATTCGCGTGGTAGCCGCGACCAACAAGTCATTAGCGGAGCGGGTGAAGCAGGGCCAGTTTCGTGAAGACTTGTTCTATCGTTTGAATGTGCTTTCCTGCAAGGTTCCCCCGCTTCGGGCCCGGCGCGAAGACATTCCGCTTCTGGCTCACCATTTTGTTGAAAGTTATAGCCAGAAGTGCAATCGCAAGATCCTGGGTATCTCCCCAGAAGCCGTCGCCTGTATGCAGAAGTACGATTGGCCCGGGAACGTGCGGGAACTGGAGAACGCCATCGAGCATGCCGTCGTGCTCGGTTCGACGACCGAAATCGTTCGCGACGATTTGCCCGAATCGCTGCTTGAAGCGGCCGGGCCTGCGGGTTCGGGCAAGTATCACGAAGAAGTTACCCGTAAGAAGAAAGAACTGGTTACCGATGCCCTAAAGCGGACGGACGGCCACTTTACCGAGGCGGCGAAGCTGCTGGGAGTCCATCCGAATTATCTGCACCGCCTGGTGCGAGTGCTCGAGCTTCGCTCCGAAATCAAGAAGAGCGGAACGTGAAGGTGGGTCGCTCTCCTGAACCAGATAGTTATTCGAACGAGCGCTTCGTCTGCGATCACACGCCGCATCCGCCCCTGCCCGGTCGTTCTCTCATCACTGAATGACTCCACCGTTTAACTCTCAGGCTCTCAATCACACGATTGCGAAATTACCCAATTACCCGATATTCCGAGGTGAGTACCTGAATCTCTCCTCCCGCTCATCCTGCTACTCTGGTCGAGCGTTACACCTCAGACGCGCGTAGAACGTTTATCCAGAGTTGCTTAGGGGCTTCCCCTAATTCGTCGTGAGCCGTTGTTAAGGGATAGTGACTTTGGCAGCCGTTCTCGGACGGCGAGACCGATCCCAAATCCCCATTGGAGATACGATGAAGAAGTTGCTGTTCCTCCTGCTCGTTTTTGCGGCCTCGAATGCTTTGGCCACGGTCACCGTCAAAATGGCTTCCCCTGCTGCGAATTCCACCGTCGGCGGATCATTCTCGTTACAGGCTTCCGCCTCCAGTTCTCATCCTATCGTCGGCTGGCACGCCTATCTCGACAGCAAGAATGTCTATACCGCCGGAGTGACCCAGACCGCCAGCAGTACCATTTATGCCGGCGCCGGCCATCACCAGCTCGTCGTTCGAGCCTGGGACAGCACCGGTGCCTACGGCGACCAGACCATCAGCATCAATGTTGGATCGGGTTCTCCTACGACGAACCCGCCGAACCCCACCAACACTCAGTTTGCCGTCAGTCTCGCATCTCCTGCCGCCAACTCCACGGTCGGCGGATCGTTCTCCTTACAGGCTTCGGCCTCGGGTCCTCATCCGATCGTCGGCTGGCACGCCTACCTCGACAGTAAGAACGTACTGACCGCGGGAGTAACCGGGTCCGTCAACGGCACCATTAATGCCGGTGCCGGCCATCACCAACTTGTCGTCCGCGCCTGGGACTCGACCGGCGCTTACGCCGATCAGACCGTCAACATCACCGTCGGATCGGGCGCGCCTGCTCCTCCTCCTAGCGGCGGCAGCCCCGGGGCTGGCCTTCCCACTCCTCCGTCGAACGCCATCGTTTACAGCAACATCGATCAGATGTCGAGCGGATGGGTTCCCTGCGGCGATCCTGCGTGCGCTGGCGGAAACGGTGGGGGCAACTACTGGCAGGCCTTCTTCCAGACCACGCCCTCGATGGACGGCGCCAGCATGGAACTTTATCGTGATGGCGTTTGGGCGAATGCTCTCTGGCACCACAAGATGGGCGCCCACAACAACGTCACCAACCTGATGCTCGATTTCTACCTCATGGTCGATGACAACTCGCTCCAATTCACGCAGGCTCTCGAGGTCGAAGCTTTCCAGTTCGTCGGCGGATACAACTACATGCTCGGCACTCAGTGCGACTACGGCCTCGGTGTGTGGGACACCTGGAGCGAAGCGAGCGGACACTGGCTCCCGACCAATATTCCTTGCCCGAAGTTCACGCCGAACCAATGGCATCACGTGCAGGAATACATCACCACCAACCACTCCAACCACAGCTACACCTATCACACCTTCGTGATCGACGGTAAGGCGTACACCCTGAACCAGACGCAGTACGCGAAGTACCTTGCCTGGGGCGATAACGTCGGTGCCCAGTGGCAACTTGATGAGAACGCTAAGGGTGGTGGCTACCACGAGTGGATCGACAAAGCCAAACTCACTATCTGGTAACACCATTCAAAACGGAAGGACCGGCCGGCGGAGCGCAAGCTCCGCCGGTTTTGTTTTGCCCTCATCCTCTGTAACCGATTTCGTTACAAGGAGTTGAAGCTCGATCTGCGGTTCCTATTTCGTGCGGTCATCCCGAGCTGCTCAGGTGAGTACCCGATTGCCTTAATTCTCTTGGGTCCACGTTGAACCAAGGGTTATACCCCAGACCTCCCTAAAGTGTTTATCCAGAGTTCCCTAGGGCTCCCGGCCAATTTGGAATACCTGCCCGATAGGCGATATTGACTGTGGCAGCCGTTCGCGAGCGGCGAGACCAATCCAAACTCCCCCTTGGAGATGTAATGAAGAAGTTGTTATTCGTACTTTTTGCTCTTGCGGCCTCGAACGCTTTCGCCGTCACCGTCCGGCTCTCATCCCCCGCGGCTAATTCCACTGTCAACGGTTCCTTCTCGCTGCAGGCCTCGGCTTCCAGCTCCTCGCCTATTGTCGGATGGCACGCGTATCTCGACAGCCAGAACGTGTTCACCGCCGGTACGACGGGGTCCGTCAGCGGCACCATCAACGCCGCGGCTGGCACTCATCAACTTGTAGTCCGCGCCTGGGATAGCACCGGCGCGTACGGCGATCAGACCGTGAGTATCAAAGTCGGATCGGGCGGCACACCGACGCCAGCCCCGACATCGGGCGGCAGCGCCGGGCTCCCGACTCCGCCCTCGAACGCGATCGTCTTCAGCAACATCGACCAGATGTCGAGCGGATGGGTTCACTGCGGCGATCCGGGTTGCGCCGGCGGCAACGGCGGCGGCAGCTACTGGCAGGCCTTCTACCAGACCTCGCCCTCGATGGATGGCGCCAGCATGGAACTGTTCCGGGATGGCGTCTGGTCCAACGCACTGTGGCACCACAAAATGGGCGCCCACAACAACGTTACCAACATCATCCTCGATTTTTATCTCCGGCTCGATGACGCCTCGCTCAAGTACGCGCAGGCACTTGAGTCCGAAGCCTTCCAATTTGTTGGCGGATTCAACTACATGCTCGGCACCGAGTGCAACTATGGCGCCAAGGTCTGGGATACCTGGAGCGAAACGACCGGACATTGGGTGCACACCAACATCCCCTGCCCCAAGTTCTCTACCAACGTCTGGCATCACGTGCAGCAATACATCACCATCAACCACTCCAATCACAGCTACACCTATAAGACCTTCGTGATTGACGGTCGCGTTTACAACCTCAACCAAACGCAGTACGCCAAAAACCTACACTGGGGTGACAACTTCGGTGCGCAGTGGCAGCTCGATGACAATGCCACTGGCGGCGGCTACCACGAGTGGATCGACAAAGCCAAGCTCACGGCCTGGTAAGTCTTCCCCTTGTTCGACTCACGCAGCGGCGGGGCTTCGGCTCCGCCGGTCGTGTTTTGGTCCGTTCATTTGACCTCGCGAGCCGTTCCAGTTAGATTCGTCGTTTCCCTTGAAGGCCTAAAGGAAACAATGAATTTACGCCATTTCGCTTTCCTATCCGTACTTTTGTCGTTATTCACATTTGCGGCTGCGGCGCAAGACAATCCTCCGACCTACGACGTCAAAGCCCATTACACCAAGTACGAATACCGCATTCCCATGCGCGATGGCGTCAAGCTGTTCACCATCGTCTACGCACCGAAAGACACGTCGCAGTCGTATCCGTTCCTGGTGACCCGCACCCCTTACGGCGTCGCGCCCTACGGCGAAGATCGCTACCCCAAGACGGTCTGGGGCGGCGAGGTCTTCGAACGCGCCGGTTACATTTTCGTCTATCAGGACGTGCGCGGACGCTACCAGTCGGAAGGTACCTTTGTCGAGGAACGCCCGACCATCGATCATCTCCAGCCCGGCGAGACCGACGAGAGCACCGACATGTACGACACCGTCGAGTGGCTGCTGAAGCACGTGCCGAACAACAACGGTAACGTCGGCATCTGGGGCGTTTCGTATCCCGGATTCTTCACCTCGGCCTCCATCATCGACTCACATCCCGCGATCAAGGCAGCGTCTCCCGAAGCGCCCATGACCGACGAATACCGCGGCGACGATGCGTATCATGGCGGGGCGTTCATGCTGGCTGCAAACTTCGACTTCTATTCGGTCTTCCACAACCGCACTGGACTCGATTTCCCGCCCGCGCAGTGGCCGCAATTCGCCTACGGCACCACCGATTCCTACGACTACTTCCTCGAGCACGGACCAGACCTGAAGAGCATCGCGGGGACGATCAGCAACCCCTTGTTCGACGACGTGTATCGGAACAATACCTACGACGAGTACTGGCAGTCGCGTGACCTCACTCGGCATCTGCACGGAATCAAGTGCGCCGTCCTGACCGTCGGTGGATGGTTCGATGCCGAAGACCTCTCTGGCCCGCTGCTCACCTACAAGGCCATCGAGCAAACCGATTCCGGTATCCCTAACACTCTCGTTATGGGACCGTGGGTCCACGGTGGATGGACGCACTATCAGGGCAAGAGTTTGGCAGGTGTGCCTTTCAACTCCGCCACGGGTGAGTTCTACCGCGAACACATCATGCTTCCCTTCTTCGAGCACTACCTGAAGGGCAAAGACGAGCCGCAACTGCCCAAGGCCTACGTTTTCGAGACTGGCTCGAATGTCTGGCGGCAATATGACGCGTGGCCGCCCAAGAACGCGCAGCGCAAGACCATGTATTTGCACGCGAATGGGAAGCTGTCGTTCGACGCGCCGGTCGCCACCGAGAACGCCTACGACGAATACGTTAGCGACCCCAGGCATCCGGTCCCGTATATTCCCTACGCTTCCACCGACGTACCGCAGCAATACATGATTGAGGACCAGCGCTTCGCCGCCAAACGCCCTGACGTGCTCACCTACAGGAGTGATCCGCTGACCGAAGATGTCACCGTCGCCGGTCCTGTATCGCCACAGTTACACGTCTCCACCAGCGGCACTGACTCCGACTTCGACCTGAAGCTGATCGATGTCTATCCGCCGGACTACGGCCAGGCTCGGGACGAACACGAAGGGCAAACCGACGTACCTCCATACATTGCGCCGATGGGCGGATACGAGCAACTGGTCCGGGGCGAACCGATGCGCGCGAAGTTCCGCAACTCGCTGTCGAAGCCGGAGCCAATGACGCCCAACCAGGTGACGGCGCTGGCGTTCGACATGCAGGACGTGAACCACACCTTCCGGCGTGGCCACCGCATCATGGTGCAGATCCAGAGTTCGTGGTTCCCGCTTACCGATCTCAACCCGCAGAAATTCGTGAATACCGCGACTGCCACCCCTGCGGATTTCGTGAAAGCCACCGAGCGTGTCTATCACTCGCCCCAAGCGCCATCGGGAATTGAAGTCGGCGTGATGCCACAGCCGTAACATCAAGAAACTCGTGGCGCCTGAGGCAATGCTTCCATAACTCACTTCTAGTCGAGTACCAGTTTGGCGTGCTTGGACCAAAGTTTGCAAACCATCTCCGAAATCATTGACACACCAGAGACTCTCCTTTAAATAGAGGTGATGTTTCATCAGCATGCTCCAGCCGTGCCAGCGCGAGTTGTCATTCGCAGCCGGTAACTTCTCTGGCCACGAGGTCGTTCTTGAAGCTGAGTTTCGGGCTCCTTGCTTTGTCACTGATGGCCGGTGCGGCCATTCTTAATTTGGTTGCGTGCGGTGGCGGTGGTGGTTCGGTAACAACAACCGCCACAACGACAACCATCACTCCGGTATCGATTACCAGTTTTGCTGCCAATCCCTCAACAATTGCATCGGGGTCAAGTTCCAGCCTGACGGCAATTTTCAGCGGCGGCTCGGGAATGATCACACCAGGTAATATCGTTGTAACCAGCGGCACGCCGGTCGCCGTTAGCCCGACAGCGACTACGACGTACACGCTTACAGTTACGCCTACGACGGGAGCCGCCAACGCTACCTCGCAGGCGACCATTACTGTGAATAGCGGAGGAAGCACAACCACGGTCTCTATCGATCCGTCTGCCACGGGGGTGCCTGTCACCGACGAGCTCCTCGGCATGAACCTCGCCGTGTGGTTCGATATCACGGGCGCCAATGGCCAGGCGGTCGTCACTGCATTCCAGAACGCTGGCATCAAGGCAGTGCGCTGGCCGGGAGGCTCGGATTCCGACGTTTATAACTGGTCGACGAACACCGCCTGCGCCGCGACTTACACCAATTCCAACGACACCTTCGCGAACTTCGTCACCAATATCGTCAAACCGGGCAACTTCGACCTGGCGCTGACGGCCGATTACGGATCGAACGCAGCCTGCAACGGACCCGGAGACGCTACCGAGGCCGCGGCCTGGCTTACTGCTGCGTTAAACGATGGCGTTACCGTCAGCCACATGACCGTTGGCAACGAAGAATATGGAACCTGGGAAGAGGACATGCACACGCCAGCCTCCAGCCAGCACAATCCCGCGGTGTACGCCAACGAGATGGTTGGTGGCAGTGGCTTCTACCAGTCCATCAAGTCTGCCAGCCCGAATACCATGGTCGGCGTCGTTGTCGATGCCGACAACGCTCCCGGCGGGTGGGATGACACCATCCTGAACAACGCCAAGGGCTACTACGACTTCGTCGAGTTCCACTACTATCCGGAGGCGCCAGGTTCCGAAAACGACACTTTCCTCGTCCAGCAAGCCGGGCCTGGGTTGACGAACGAACTGAACATCATCAAGCAGGAGCTGGCGGCAGCTGGTGAGCCGAACCTTCCCATTTACGTGGGAGAGATGGGGTCGGTCTACAGCAGTCCCGGAAAACAAAGCTGGTCGATTACACAGGGCTTATATGCTGGACAAACGCTGGGCGAGATGATGAACGCCGGTGTCTCGCGTGCCACCTGGTGGATCGGCTTCGGCAACTGCGACGGCCAGAATGGCAACGACAGCGCGTCGCTCTACGGCTGGCAGACCTTCGGCGCCTACAACGTGTTTTCCGATGGCTCCGAAGATCCGACCTGTCCGAACGCAGGACCGATTGGGACCATGTCTCCGACTGCGGTCGCATTCCAGCTCTTCAGCCACGTGGCCGTGAAGGGCGAGAACGTGTTGACTCCCAGCGTCGCCGGAGACACCACCGACATCCGCGCCTACGCAGCTACCCACAGCGGCGGAACAGTCGTGGTGCTGTTCAACCTCGACCAGACGACCAGTGAATTGGTGCAGCTGGCGCTCACCGGCGTGAGTTCCAGCACGGACGTCAAGCAATACAGCTACGACAAGTCGATCTACGATCTCACACAAACCAATGTGTGGAACGGTCCGGCAACGATCGACCTGGGTGCGCAGACGCTGCCTATGACCGTAACGCTCACCCCATGGAGTATGAACGTCTTCGTCATCCAGTAGCGGGCGCCACATGCAACCTTCTTCTCATTGAGTGGGGCCACATCCTCCGCATAATTGGTTATTGATGACGTTTGCGAGTTGGGCTCGCGAGGAATGGACAGATTTGCGCCAGTAAACTTGTGCGCCTACTGGGCTCGGGTATCGAGGAGTCTGCTGTGCCGCCAATCACACCGGCGGCAATACTCAACTACAGATTCCGCTCCTGTCCTGAGGATTCCGAAAAAACAAGGCTGGATGGCGCGTCACGATGGTGTCGGGGGGAGTCAAACTTCAGCCCCAACAAAAATCGCGGGCCGCAGCCCGCGATCTTCACGACAAAATGTAACTACGCTGCCTTCTTGTCCTTGTTCTCCAGCACCTGGATTGCCCGCTGCAACTGCTGATCGTTATCAATCGTCTTAGGTTTCTTCGCCTGTTCGGTCGCGGCATCGTTGTCGTCATCGTCGTCCGGCAGCACGAAGTCGTCGTTGTTGTCCGCAACTGTAATGTTCGGAGTGACTGCATCGTCCTGGATCGCCTTGCCATTTGGCGTGTAGTACTTCGCGATCGACAGAATCAGCGCCGAACCGTCCTGGATCGGGATCACCTTCTGAATCGATCCCATGCCGAACGTCTTGTCCCCGACCACGTCACCGCGCGCGTTCTCGAGGATCGCCGAAGCGACGATTTCCGCCGCACCACCGGTCCCGCGATTCACCAGCACTACCAGTGGCAGGTTGGTTACGTCCTTCTTCGCGTCAGCAGTGAAAGTCTCACGCGGGAACTTCTGTCCCTGAAGGTAAGTGATGGTTCCATGGTCGAGGAAGAGGTTCGCCACCGCGATGCCCTCGTTCTCGTCGCCGTCGGAAGCGTCACGCAAATCGAGGATCAGCTTCTTCGCACCCTGCTCCTGTGCCGCTTTGATCTTGGCCGCGATCTCCAGCGCCTTGCCCTTCGGCAACGCATCGACCTTGATGTAGCCGATGTTGCTTTGGAGTATCTTCTCGGTCGCCGCGGGGACCTTTACCACATCGCGGGTAATCGTCAGTTTCACCGGTTCGGCTTTACCCGCGCGCACCACGGAAACATTGACCTTCGATCCGACGGGGCCATCGAGCGCCTGGTTCACTTCCGCCAGCGACATTTCGCGCGAACTCTTGCCTTCGATCGCCTCGAAGATGTCTCCATTCTGGACGCCACCCTGGTCGGCAGGGCCTCCCGGGATGATGGAAACCACCGCGGCATAGCCGAAGCGCTTCGAGATGGTCGCTCCGAACTGGCCCTTGGCTTCCGCCTGATGCTTTTCGTAATCCTTGTACTCTGCCGGAGTCAGGTAGCTGGAATCAGCATCGAGCGACTCCAGTAGTCCGTGCAGTGCGCCATTGGTTACGGCGGGGATGTTGGGTTCTTCCACATACTCAGTGCGGATGCGCGACAGCACTTCGCTGTACACGCCCAGTTGGCGGTAGGCGCCGTCATCTTCGGCGGCGCGAACGCGCAGTCCACCGGCCACCGTGAACAAAACCAGGCCGACGGACACGGAGAGAAGCAGAACTTTGATTGTTCGGGACATTGTTTACTGATCTTTGTTCTTCGGCAGGCTCAGGGATCGAGGATTTCGGACCAACAGGCCGCGGAAGCTGCGACTATTATAGCCCGAATTTCCGACCCGAGAATCTCAGCCGTCACTGTGTTTGGACGCGGCTGGACACGAAAGGGTTCGGCCAAATTCGTGTAAATCCGGTCGCGCGACCGACAGGCACTCAGGCCGGGCGGTCCGCCACCGACTCCTCTTCGTCAAGCGCCGCGCGCGCCGCAGTCTGGTGTCGGAACAGATAGCGTAAAATCACGGGCGCAATCACAGTGGTAATACCGGTCATAAACACCACAACCGCATAGGCTTGGGCGGAAATGGCCTTCATCTGCAGCCCGATCAATGCCACGATCAGAGCCACCTCGCCGCGTGGGGTCATGCCGACTCCCACCTCTAGGGCTTCACGCCATCCCCGGTTCAGCACCGGCAGGCCGCAGCCGAGAATCTTAGAAACGATCGCCAACACTGTGATCACGATGGCGATTACCCAGACTTTGCCGTTGAACACGTCGATGTCGAGCCGCGATCCCATCACAAAGAAGAAGAACGGCGCGAGGAACTCGTTGATCCCGTGCGCGCGTGGGCTGATGTGCCATTCGCGGTCGTAGTCGGCGAAGACCATTCCGGCGAAGAACGCACCGATGATTGCCGCCATGCCGATTTTGGTCGCCGCCACAGACAGGCCCAGACAGATCGCCAGCGCGAGGATGAGCGGGGCATCGTGGCTCGACATGCGCTGTACCCCGGGCCGCATCCGGTGAACGATGCGCGGACCGACGAAGATCATGAAGACCGCAAATCCGACAGCTTCGACTACCAGCACGATAATGTGCAGCCAGTGGAAGCCTGTGCCGTTTGTCATGCCGGTGACGATGGTCAGAACCACCATGCCTAGGATATCGTCGAACACGGCGGCGCCCAGGATGATGCGCGACACTGGCGTGTGCAGGATGTGCAAGTCGGTCATCACGCGCGCGGTAATGCCGACGCTGGTAGCTACCATGGCCGCCGCCACGAATATGACTTCGTGGGAGGGCTCGTGAATTAACGATAGATATGTGAAGCCAAGCAGAAATGGCACGATCACGCCGGCGGTCGCTACTCGCAGCGAGGATTTTCCGACGCGAAGCAAATCGGAAGGCCGTGTCTCCAAACCGACCGTAAACAGCAGAAAGATCGCGCCGACTTCAGCGATAGAGCCAACCGTGTCTGATGGCGTGACTAGGCCGGTTGCATGCGGACCCAGGATGACTCCGGCGAGAATTTCACCTAGTACCCCCGGCAGCGATATTTGCTCGAAGATCTCACCGAACACCTTCGCCCATACGAAGATGGCGAAGAGTTCCAGCAGGAATAGGTCAGCGCCTTGCGACATCAGTCTTCGCTTGCTAAGAGCCCCGGTTGAGCCGGGCTGGGACGCTTCTACTCAGGACTAAGTCACTGGTACTAAGCGTCTTCCTTTTCTAACCGATAAAAGTGATGTGCTACCAGCGAAATCGAAAGCTGCTCAATCTGAGACGACACCGCTTTCTTGAGCTTCGAAAATCGTTGTTGCGATCTCCGGCGACTCGCTGTTAAACTAACTAACTGGTTAATTAGAGACGACCATGCCGGTCCGAAGCAAATCCGCTCCCAAGGTCGGGACACGCGGGGAACCCGAAAAGACTCGCGCCGCCATTCTGAAGGCTGCCCTGCACGAGTTCGCGGCCGAGGGTGTTGCCGGCGCCCGTACGGATTACATCGCACGTTCAGCGGGCGTTAACAAGGCGCTGCTCTACTACTACTTCCGCGACAAAGAATCGCTTTATGGCGCGGTGATCGACGACGTCTTCCAGGCGTTGCGCGAACGGCTCTTGACCGTGCTGAACAGCAACCTGGAGCCGCGCGCGAAACTGAAGGAGTATGTCGGAACCCATTTCGATTTTATCGCCAGCGATCCCTTGTATCCGCGTTTGGTGCAGCAGGAGATGATGCGATCCGGACGGCAGAAATCGCCGCACCTCAAACGGATCGCCCAGAGCTATTTCCATCCGGTGTATTCGCGGCTGCTGGAAGTGCTGCAGCAAGGAATCGATAACGGCCAGTTCCGTTCGATCGAGACGCGTCGCTTCGCCATGATGATGGCGGCCGCCGTCGTGCACTACTTCAATTCCTTACCACTCGCTCATTTGATGGGCAACAAGGACCCGCTAGCGCCCGATTGCGTCGCGGCGCAACGGACGGCGGTCCTCGACTTTATTACTCACGCGCTGTTCCGGCAGCCGCAAGACAGGGAGAGTTAGCTTGGCAGCAAAACGTGTTTTCGTCTTGCTCGGCGTCATTGTCGTTGTTGCCGCCGCGTATTTCTACTTCGCGGGTGATCGCAACCATGGCCTCAAACTGATTGGCACCGTTGATGCCAACCAGGTTATCGTCAGCTCCAACATCCAGGGTCGCATCGAGAAGCTTTTGGTGGACGAAGGCACCGATGTGAAGGCTGGCGATCCCATCGCGGTCATCGACAGCACCGAACTCAACGCGGAGAAAGCCGCCGCCGAAGCGACACTGACCAGCCTGCGCTCGAAGTTGGCACAATCGCAATCGATGCTGCGCTCCACCTCGGGCACTACCTCCAGCGGCGTACAAAACGCTCAGGCAATGGTGCTTTCGACTAGTGCACAACTCGCGGAAGCCGAAGCGAACCTTGATCGCCAAAAGCTCGACACCAAGCGCGCCGTCGATCTGGCCGCGCAGGGAGTCGAATCGCAACAGGCCCGCGATCTCGCGGTTGCTTCCCTGAAGCAGGCACAGGCCCAAGTCGATTCCCTGCAGAAACAAGTGGAGGCCGCCAAAGCGCAGGTGAAATCCGCCGAAGCCCAGACGCATCAGGCCAATGCCGCCCAGAGCGACGTCGATGCTGCCCGCGCCAGCGCGCAGAGCGCGCAGGCCCAGATCGCGCAGATTGAGGCTCGCCTTGGCTACACCCGTGTGTTCGCTCCCGTAACGGGAACGGTGTCGGTCCGCGCCGCGCGCGAAGGCGAAGTTGTTTCCCCCGGACAGCCGATTGTGACCATCGTGGACTACACCGACACCTGGGTGCGCGCTGCCATTCCCGAGACCGATAACGATCGCGTTGCCGTCGGCGACACGCTTCCCGTGATCCTGCCATCGGGCGACAAGACCACCGGCAAAGTGATCTTCAAGGGCGTAGAGGCTGACTTCGCCACTCAACGCGATGTCAGCCGCAGCAAGCGCGACATTAAGACTGTGGCCCTCAAGCTCAAAGTCGATAACGCGCAGCGCAAACTCGTTCCCGGACTCACCGCTGACGTCATCATTCCCGACCACCCCGATTCCGGTGGCAAGAAACTGGCGGAGAACCAATAGTGGCCAACGCGGGAAACAATGGCCAGACTCCGCTGGCGATCGAAGTCAACCACATCGTCAAAAAGTACGGCGACTTCACTGCTGTCGACGATATCTCGTTCCAGGTTCCGGAAGGCGAGATCTTCGGACTGCTTGGCCCGAACGGCGCAGGCAAGTCGACGCTCATCCGCATGATGACCACGCTGCTGCCGATTACCGCCGGATGGGCCAAAATCTCAGGACACGATGTCGCCCGCGATCCTAACGCCGCCCGCCGAAGTATCGGCGTAATTCCGCAGGCGATGACCAGCGACCCCGATCTCACGGTGGAAGAGAATCTCTCGATCTACGCCAAGCTCTACGATGTTCCCGCCGACGAGCGTAAGAGAAACATGGACGAACTTCTCGAACTCGTGGACCTCAACAAGTGGCGTGGCGCGCAGACGAAAACGCTTTCCGGCGGCATGCGGCGACGCCTGGAACTCGCGCGCGGGCTCATGCACAGCCCGAAAATCTTCTTCCTCGACGAACCCACCACCGGACTCGACCCCGTCTCTCGCGTCGCAGTCTGGGAGATGCTCACCAATATCAAGAGCCAGCGCCAGCTCACGGTCCTGATCACCACGCACTACATGGATGAAGCCGACCGCCTCTGCAACCGCATCGCGATTGTCGATCACGGCAAACTGGTCGCGCTCGATTCGCCCGAGGCTCTCAAGCGCACCATCCCCGGCTCGAACGTGATCGAGGCGCAGTTCCTGCATCCGCCGAAAGACTGGGAGCAGCAGCTTCACAGCCTCAGCGAAGTCCACGCCGTGCAAAACGAAAGCGCGGACATGTACCGCATCATCACCTCCAACGGGTCGCGCACCACGACCGAGTTGGTGGAACTGGCGCTGAAGAATAACGTGGAAGTGAAATCTCTGACGGTGCAGAACACCACGCTGGACGACGTTTTCGTCCACTACACCGGACGCCAACTCCGCGACGAGCAGGTAAAAGCTCTAGGCTTCATCATGCCGACAAGGCCGGGATACTGAGTAGCGCCGGCGACTCGCCGGCTGATCCAGTCCGCTATGCCCGCCGCTTTCGGAACACCGTCTTCACGCCTTCGCGCCAGTTTTCATTCACGGCCAGCAGCTCCCACTCGATCTCGGGCGAGAAGTAACGCAGCAGTTTGTCCGTCGTTGGATGGATCCGCAACGCGGGGGCAACCAGCATCAACATCGGTGGCTTCTCGCTGAGCTCTGCGCCGCCGAAGTATCCGAATTTCTGAAACTCCCCGCGGGCATGATGCCACCGCACTCGCGCCCAATAATCGAGCCCTTGCATCGGTAGATGCAGGTCTTCGTCGGCCTTGAGTTCCATCACCGCGAGCCGTCCATCCGTAGTCGATGTCAGCACGTCGATCATCGCCCGATCCGACGCCGCAAATGCCGGCACCTGGGAGTACACCCAACGTGAATCCAGCCGGTAGTCGAGCGCATTCACGTCGCGAATGATCAACGACTCCAGCCAGCGCTCCGGCGCCATGCGCCACAGCACGTCCCCCGGACGTGCCCTTCCCGGCCTGCGCGATTCCCGCAGCCGCCGCACAATTTCGCTGAACAGAGCCTCGCTGTCGGAATCGAGTACTGTCTCCGATGGCCCCACGCCAAACACAACCTCCTGCAAGCTGTGGATCGATCCCGCAACCCTCGCCCGCGCAAATTCCAATCCGTGCAGGCGAAACGAAATCTCCGCCGGAGAAACCACCGCCACATCGTTGTCGGAAATCCGGCCGCGAATATCGCGAATCGAAGCGGCGAACCGCTCCAACGCACCCTGCTGATTCGGGCAATGCACCAGCCGGGTTTCAACGTTTCCGCGATCCGATGTGTCCATCGGCTCCGCGGTCTGCGTCCGCTGGTCAACTTCGTACAGCTCAAACGAAGCCGCCTCGCGATTCAGGTGCGCCATTCGCTCCCGTACGATCGCCGAGCGTCCGGACGGAACAAACACCTTCAGTCCCGCCACCAGCTTTCGTCCTGCTTCGCGCTCACGCAGGTAGTCAAGCCAAAGCACGCCGACCGTAAGCGCGCCATCGACGGACGCCTGCAGTTCCTCGGCGTTCACACCGAGCACGGCGAAAACCGTGTTCCCTTTGTGCAGGGTGCCGCGCGCGTAGATCGGTCCAAACGATCGCTCCAGGTCCACCGACGATTTCGGGTGATCCGCCGCGAATCCCGGAAAGCTGCGCAGCAACACGCGTTCCAGCAGCCGTTCGTACGCAGCTCTTTGCGATCGCTTCGCCGACGGTGTTCGCCGGTCGCGGTCACGACAGACTTCGAGAAGAGTGGGCTTTGGCCGCCCGAGCCGCTGCACTTGTAACCGTAGCGTTCCGTTCTTCGCCTCGGCATCCAGAACGCGCCGTACGCAATTGCGCTCGCTCGACCAGAAGTGCACCACGCAACGCCCCTTCTCCGACGAAAGCGAATAGCGCGATTCGGCCAAGTCGAACAGCACTTCGCCGTCTTCGATCACTATTCCCGAAGCACAAGCGGCGATGAATTCCCGGATGACCTCGGCGAGGGCGGATGGCTCCATACTCCGCCATCAGACAGGAACTTGGAAAACCCCGCAGGGACGTCCATCACAAATCGCCAAGGAAATTAGCAGAGACGAGTTCCAAAAAGGAACCGGAGCAGGTTGAATGCCTACTCCGGCCTTACCCCGAAAAAAGTACAACTCACCAGACGTGACAGGCGTTCTCCCGGACCATGGGCTGCCCCGACTTGCACCCGAACGTCTGCTGGAATTCAGGCATGTTCGACACCACACCGTTTACACGGTACTGGCCCGGAGAGTGCGGATCTGTCAGTGCCCGCACCCGCGCGTTCTCCGGCGTGACGTTCTGGCACCAGATCTGCCCGTAGCCAAGGAAGAATCGCTGGTCGGGCGTGAATCCGTCTTTCTTCCCCTCGGGTTTCTCTTTCAGGTCGTCCTGTAGTGCCATGTAGGCGATTCGGACGCCGCCGTTATCGGCCGTGTTCTCGCCCAACGTCAGCTTTCCGTTCAGGTGCACGTCGTCCACCGCCGTAAACCCGGCGTATTCGTCCACGACGCACGACGTGCGCTTGTCGAATTCGGCCCGGTCTTCCGGCGTCCACCACGATTTGAAGTTGCCGTCCTTATCGAACTGGCTGCCATGATCGTCAAACCCGTGCGTTAGCTCGTGCCCGATCACCGCGCCAATGCCGCCATAATTCACCGGATCATCCATCGACTGATCGTAGAACGGAGGCTGCAGAATTCCGGCTGGAAACGTAATGTCGTTCATCGACGAACGGTAGTAGGCGTTTACGGTCGGTGGCGTCATCTCCCATTCGTAGCGATCCACCGGCTTGCCGATCTTGTTCAGCTCGCGATGCACCTCGAACGAGGTAGCCCGTAGATGATCGCCCAGCAAGTCTCCGCGTTTGATCTCGACGGTGCTGTAATCGCGCCACTTTTCCGGATATCCAATATGATTGGCGATCGCTTGCAGTTTCTCTTCCGCCTGTTCCTTAGTAGCGGGTGACATCCAGGTGAGCGTCTGGAAGTCCTGCGCCATCGCCTTCTCGATGTTGTGCACCATCACGAGCGTGCGTTCTTTGCCCTGCTTGCCGAAGGTCAAGGTGACGTACTCTTCGCCAAGCGCTTCTCCGAGATCGTTGTCCACCAGGTTCACGCAGCGCTTCCAGCGTGCCTGGATCTCTTTCTGGCCGTTCAGGTACTGCCGCTCAAATGCGAAATCTTCGTTCACGAACGGCTCCGATAACCAAGGCGCGGTTGAACGCACCACGTGCCAGCGCAGGTAAGTCCTCCAATCGTCAACCGGAGTCGCGGCGATCAGCGCGTTCACATCTTTGAAGAATGCCGGAACACTCACGTTCAGCGACGTGAATCCGGGCTCGTGCATGTCGGAGAAGTACTCGGTGAAATGGAAGTTGGGCGCCAGCGTCTCCAGTTCCTGGTTGGTCATTTTGTGATCGAGGTTCTTGGGGATTCGCCTCTCCGCGCGTGCCAGCGACGCCTTCGCCAGCGCCGTCTCGATCTCCATCACCTTCATTGCGCCCGCTTCGGCGTCTTTCTCGGATATGCCGCTCAGCACCAGCATCTTCTGCACGTGGGCCAGATACTTCGCTCGCGTCTCTTTCGACTTGTCATCGTCTTTCAGGTAGTAGTCGCGATCGGGCAGGCCAAGGCCGCCCTGATCCACATCGGCAATGGTCATCTTGGCATCGTGCATGTCGGGCATCGACGACATGCGGAACAGCGACCGAATCCCCTGCCCGTGCAGGTAAGCAATGGTGCTGATGACGTCGTTCGTGGTCTTGATCTTTGCAATGCGGTCGAGCATCGGCTCGATCGGCTTCGCGCCGAGTTTATTCACCTGCGCCTCGTCCATGCAGGAAGCGTACTCGTCGCCGATCTTTTGCTGCACCGGAGTGCGTTTCGAGCTGGGCGCCTCGCTTTTTTCGAGGATTCCACGCAGCACCGCCATGTTGCGCTCGATTAGCTCATTGAATTGGCCCCAGCGAGTCTGGTCCGGAGGAATGGAGTTCTTCGCCATCCAGCCGCCGCAGGCAAACTTGTAGAAATCCACGCAAGGATCGACGCTGCGATCGATGTTGGCAACGTCAAACTTAGGCGCTTTTTCCGATGCGGGCACCGGAGGCTGAGTCTGCTGCCCAAACACCGTTCCCAACGCGAGGAATAGAATAACTACTGGTATGTATTTCATGTCCGCCCCTTAAATACGATGAAAGACCCGACAGTATATACGTGGTCGGGCCATCACCCGCAGAAATGAAAGCGGAATGTTCGCCGAGCTAGAACAGCTTGACGTGAATCGTCAGGTACTTCTTGGGATTCTCGCGCATCGCCTGCACCAGCTTCCGCCCTTCCACCAGCATCTGGTCGGTGTTGGTGTAAACCGAGGGATCCTTCAGCAACATGCCGGCCGTGCCTTTGCCGGCTTGCAGGTCGGTGAGCAGCTCCGACAGCTTGGTAAGAGTGTTGTCGAGCTTGTTGGCGAACTCCTGGTCCTTCGCCAGTTTGCCGATCGCACCCTTACCCTGATCGATGCCGGTCATCAGGTTATTGGCTTTCGCGATCGCGTCGTTGGCGTTGTTGTAAAGCGTGGGATCTTTTAGCAGCTTGCCCACGGTCCCGTTGCCGGCCTGAATTTCCCCGATGATCTTGTTCAGGTTGTCGACCGCCAAGTTTGCTTTGTCGTAGAGCTCATCGCTGTTAATGAGCTTGCCGACACTCCCCTTGCCGGAGGAGATCATATTCACCATGCTCTGAACTTCGTTCAAGGTCGAGTTCAGCCGGTTGTAGAGTTCCTGATCGTAGATCAGTTTCCCAATTGAACCTTGCCCGCTCTCGATGAAGCTCACGATGTGGTCAATGCGTCGAATCAGCACGTCCACGTTTTGCAGGCTGCTCTGCGTGGACTTCATCACGTCCTGGATGCTCGGGTTGTCGTGAATCTGCAAGTCCGAGCCTTCCTTCACGGACTCTCGAGACTTAGCCTGGGTGCGGTCAATATTCACGAAGGTTTCGCCGAGCACGCCGGCCTGGGTCATCGCAGCCGTGGAGTCCGTCGGAATCTCCGAAGCCGATCTCTTCGATATCTTCATCTGCACCCGCACCGGCGTGATGCCGTGAGTCACCACGGACACACCGGTCACATTGCCAATCGGCACCCCCTGTAGGTTCACCGGCGCACCAACGCGCAAGCCCTCCGCATCGGGAAAATACGAATAGATGTTGACCTTCGGAGTGAAAAAACCGCCTGATCCGGTCATGAGGAAAATCAACACCGCGAGCACAGTGGCTGCTACGATGACCGTGATCCCGACCCGCAACTGCGCCCACTTTACCTGACGTTGACTAGGCATCGCCCCCTGAACCTGTACAAACCTTTTGGTCTAACGGCGGGAGAGTAAGACACGCATAATAACAAAAAGCCGCCTCCGACTTCAGTAAATCTGTAGCACTGGCCTTCTGGTGCCCCATATCTGCCTTCTTTTGGCAGATGTGGGATCGTGAATCGGACAATTGGGTGCCCCACACAGGTTCCTTTGGTTGTGTGGGATTCGCCTTCTACACTGCTGTCCACTGCCCGTTTCGCGTCAGTCCCATGCCCGCCACATAGGCCGCCAGTCCGCACAAAAGCGTTACACCGAGCCCAAACTGGATGGCAATCGCCATCGACAGCACCGACCCCAGCACGCTTGACGCCGCATTCATCGCCCACGCCCATTCGATCCGGTTGTCTTCGGCCCTGGCCTCGCCCAGCATCCGCAGCCCGCTGGGGAACGGCATCCCCATCGCGAATCCCAAGGGAATAATCAGCAGCGCCGAAATCGCGATCTTGGTCGCCTGCGGTAGTCCAACCAGCGCGTGCAGGATCGGTGACAGCGCGAAGTAGTACACCGCCAGCAGCGTAATCACAACCGCGAACGCCACCCATACCCGCGCTGGATTCGGCAGCCACTTCCGCGACAACGAACTGCCCGCGCCGCTCGAAAGCAACATCAGGAACACCACCACGGTCATGGCGTAAATCGGATGCCCGAGGAACAGCACCAACCGCTGGATCAGCGTAATCTCGACCGCGATGTATCCCAGTCCGATCGCGACGAAATACAGCAAGGGCAGCCAGCTTCCGCCGGTTCGCGCCCGCGAAGTGAGCAGCAAGGGCACGACAAGAAACATCGCCACCGCGATGGCGGAGATGATCACCAGCATCATCAGCACCACCACGCCCATGTTCACCTTCCAATCGATGCTCGTCTGCGTGCCCGCACCCAAAATCTGCGACGGCTTCAGGGTGAAGAAGAAGAATGGCGACCGGTCGTACACCGGAGCCACGTTAAACGGGTAGTACCTCGCAAACAGCTCGGGAGACCGCGAATGAATGAGCTGCCGGAACGCCGACGCATCCACATGAACGTCGTTGTATTCGCGCGAAGCGGTGGGGTCTGACGGCATATAGATCGCGTGCAGCTTCGGCTGGGCCGCCAGGTGCTGTCGAACAGTGGCTTCCTCTTCCGGCGTGAACGGCGTCTTTTTCGCCAGCACCGTCACGGGACGCCCGTCCTGGTCGAGATCGCCCTCCACGATCACCATGAAGTTCCGGCTCAGGTCCGGAGGCTCATACCCTTCCTGTGCCAATGGCGGCTCGCCTTCCAGCGCCCGCATGGCCTGCGCTACCACCCGCAGCGCCTCGCGCGGACGCGCAAACTCCCACCGCGTAATCGCGATGAACCCATCCGGCTTCAGGTGATCGAAGTATTCCCGGAACGCCTCCACCGTATATAGATTGTTCTCGCTCAGTGCGAACGCGCCCGCCGCAGTTGACGCCCACGTATCCACGAGCGTCATCTGCACCACGTCGAACTTCTGGTCTGACTGCCGCACCCACGACCGCCCGTCGCTCACCTTGATGTGAACATTCGGCCGCGAATACAAACCGTACGAGTAATCCGCATACTTCCCGCGCATGATCGTCGTTGCGATGATGGGATTGATCTCGATCCCCGTCACACTCGGGCTGCCGTTCGCGACCGCTCGCAGCACGTCCACGCCGCCGCCCGGCCCGATAATCGCGTACTCTCCGTGGGGCCGCAGGATGTTCGCCACCGACGAAGGCGCCGACATCAGGTTCTTCTGGTACCCACTGCCTTCCCACGGCTGGTTCGGGTCTTGCGCCATGATGTACGTCGACGCATCCGCGTCGATCACGATCACTTTCGCGCCGCCCTGGTCATCGACCTCGACCCGCGAAATCGCATTCCACTTCGCGAACTCCACCCAGGGCTTGTCGCGCCGCATCCCTTTCGCGTACACGATGTCGATCAGCTTCCCGCGATAGTTCGCCGCGATCAGCACCACCAGCCCAACCAGCAGCACTCCTGCGATCCTCTTGCCGCTCTTGCTCTCCGCCCACAGCAGCCCACCCGCCGCCATCGCCAGCGCGCCAAAGAGAACGGTGTTCGGCCCACCCAGATAATTCAGCACCGGCACAATGCCGATGCACGCCAGCGATCCGCCGATCAGGTCAGCCGCGTACAGTTCCGAAATGTCCCCGTGCCTGCGCGCAAACAGCACCGAGAAGAACAGCCCCGTAAAGAAGAACGGCAGTGCCGAAACGAGATAGATCGCCGTCAGCCGCCAGAAATTTCCCCACGACAGAAACAACGCCACGGGAACATGCAGGTCGATCTCGAGCACGCCAAGCATGACAGCGGCATTCACCGTACAGCAGAAGCTCCCGATGGTGCCGAGAGTCCAGCGCTCCAGCCAACGCTTCGCCACATAGGCAAACACGCCACCAGCACCCAATCCCAGCAACGCAATCGAAATCGCCAGGAACGCAAAGTGATAGAAGAGAATCACCGAGAACAGCCGCGTTAAAGCAAGCTCCAGCAGCAGACTGGCAAAGCTCATCACCAGCACACCGAGCAGCACGCGCGGCTGCAACTGCGCCCGCTCTTCTTTTAGTTCCGGAAGTAACTCTGTCGTGGTCACGGTTTCATCCAACCCAGCGACGCAGCTATCCCGAGGTCTACGTGCATAAGACCTCGTGCACGGTGTACCAATCGTTCTCTAACTCCCCAGGTGTTCATTCATGCCCTTTTCTGAAAACCTCTGTGGGCTCTGTGTCTCTGTGTTGAATCAGTCTTCCAGGATCACCTGCGCGATGGCGTGATCCACTGTGTGCGAGATCGACAGATGCGCCCGACGCGCGCCCAGCTTTTTTGCAAACTCGCCTGCCATACCGTGAAACGCAATCGTTGGACGCCCGCCCGGTTCGCGCGTCACCTCAACCTCCACCCACGAGATACCACCGCGCCAGCCCGTGCCGATCGCCTTCAGCGCCGCTTCTTTCGCAGCGAAGCGAGCCGCATAGCGCTCCACTTTATTGGCTTTGGATTCGCAATACCGGATTTCGTTGTCGGTGAAAATGCGCTTGATGAAGCGCTCGCCGAAGCGCTCGATGGCAGCCGCAATCCGCGGCACTTCCGCGATGTCCACTCCCGTGCCGACAATCATGAACGGCTAAGGTAACACAGGGGAAAGGAATGACGATGTGAGGTCAGCAGTAAGAAACGTCAAGGCGATGAGTCACTTTTGACCGGCATCCTCCAGGGCAGCGTTGTAACGGTCGAGCATGTCGTTAAGCTCAGCGAGTCTATCTTGCTCATCCTGAAGTTGCTGTTGGGCCACCGCTTCTTCCGCCTTCGCCTGTTGTTGCTGCCGCTGCAACAGTTCGAGTTGGGACTTGAGAGTAGGCAGAACAACTTGATCGAAGCGTTGTTGCGCATCCGGATCTTGGTTATGACCTACTGCATTCCGGGCCTGTTCGATTTCCAGCACTTTGTTGTTCTTATCGGTTTCTAGGCGAGCAGATTTGGATCGAGCGTCATTGAGCCTCTGCGCCGCGCGGGCTACCACCTCATCTTCCCGTTGGAGCCTATAAAGAGCAATTTGTGCCTTTGCCGCCATCGCGCCGGTAGCTCTTAACTCATGACGCAATTGACGTATCTCGGAGAGGATCGCTTGCAGAGTCTGGGAGTCTGTCGGCGTGGTCTGGCTTAGCGCAGCTGTCGGAACCATGCAAAGAATCAGAATCAGCAACCCCAAACGTCGCATGCTTACCTCCGCCGGAAGCTCAGCTAATATTTAAAGATTGCTTTATAATAAAAAGTACTTTATTTGTCAAGACCGGGCTTAATTAACAACGAAACTATCCCTCTTTCTACTTCATCTCCACCTTGATCATGGCCCGCTGGTGCCGATTGATCTTCGTCAGGAAGTTGAAGATCTTCTTGAGGAAATACTTCTGGTCGAGCAGTTTGTTCGCCGTCTCACGCTCTGCGCCTTCGATCAGCGTCGCCGTCCCGTCCATCCACGGACCCTTCACGTTTCCCCGAATATCACTGACTGCCACCCGCACTCGCGGATTATTCCTGATCCGCTTCACCTTCCACGAATCGGCTTCCGTGTAGGCATAGAGTGCCCCGTCGTGTAGCACGAACCAGATCGGCGTCTTCACACCTTCGCCGTTCTTCTTGAACGTCTCCAGTGAGATGTACTTCTGCCCAGCAAACTGCTCCAGCTTAGTACTGTCCTGTGCCACGGCGCTCCTCCCGCTTCGGTTCCATCCATCGGAAGATCATGTTGATGATCGACAGCAGAATCGCCCCAATGAACGCTGCCCCAAACGAGCGGACATTGAATCCTGGCACGATCGCGCTCGCGATTTCGATCATGACGGCGTTGATCACGATCCAGAAGATCCCCAGCGTCAGCACCGTCAGCGGAAACGTGATGACCTTCAGCACCAAACCTAGAGTGGCATTGATGATGCCGATCACCGCCGCCGCCACCAGCGCCGCCACGAAGCTGTGGACGTAAAACCCAGGCACGATATATGCCACAATCAGCAGCGCAATCGCACTCAAAATCCAATTCACGATCATTCTCATCTGTCGCCTCTTTCCCAACTGCACGAAAGGCCGCCTTCCCGGCGGCCCTGTCTCACCGATCTTGCAAGCTCATTTTCCTTTGATCTTCAAGTTGATGTACGCGACTCGCCGCGAATCGAAGGAACTCAGCGTCTTCGTATCACTGTGCTTTCCGTTGTATTCGGCGTGCACCTCGTAATCGACGTTCGGCGAAAGCGACGTGAACCGGTAGTTCCCTTTGTCATCGGAAACAAACGACCGCACCGTCATCGTCTTCGTGTTCTTCAGGAACACCACTGCCCCGGGCAGCGGAGCCTCCGTGTCGGCCATCACCTGGCCCTGCAGCGTGCGCAGCGCCTCAGCTTCACCGGCAAACGCTAGTGTTGCCGGCAACAAGACCAATGCAGCAATAAGTGCGACGACGGCCCAGGCCTTTCTGCTCAAGACAAACTCCTCGGAAAATGAAATGTGCAGCTACTCCTTTAGATGTAGCCCGAAGTCAACCCGCTCATCATTATCCACGTGAACCGTGGTCTCCACCCGCTGCTTATCCTTGCCCTGCCTTACTTCGGCCCACACCACGTAATCTTGGTTGCCGGGAGGAACCCGCTGCCAGATTTCACCGTGTCCGTCGGAAAGCGTCATCCAGCGCGTCTTTTTCTCGTTCGCGCGCCGGATAAACACCGTCACCCCCGCCATCGGATTGCCGTCGGCAGTCCACACCGTGCCCGCCAGCAGCGCGTAGGGCTTTTCTTTCGACTTTGAGGAATGCGTTTTTGTCTGGCCGGAATCTTGGGTTTCGCCGGAACTCTGGGCATTGCCGGCGGTCGCCAGCAACACAAACGTAAGAAGAAGAGATATCGAAAAAGACCTGTGTAAGGAAAAAGAAGCCCCGGTTCTGAGCCAGTTCCGCAGCCGCCGATTGTGGGCACCACCTTTTGGATTAATAATCGCCGTCCTCGTCTTCCTCTTCTTCTTCGTCGTCATCCTCTTCGTACTCGTCTTCCACCTTCGAGAGTTCCAGCGGCTCCGTGGTCACCACTTCGAAATCGGAACCGCACTCCGGGCACGATATGACTTCGCCTTCGTCTACTTCTTCCTCATCCACGTCGATGTTCGTTTCACATTCCGGACAAACCACCATGAAATTCTCTCCCTTCGATGAATGCCTTCGATTACCGACTCCCCAACCGACAGGTCAAAAAGAATCTTTACCTCAAAGACCCCGCCCACGGCAAGTCCGCCGGTATTACCGGAGTTTGCCGGTCATCTGATGCGGCGAGATGACCAGCGGATTCGCCCGGTTGCCCCATCGTCGCCCATCTCTCCCGCATCCAATACTGGGCCGATTTTGTGTTTCTTTTGTTGTGTCGAGCCTTCGCCCTGCGAAGCCGAGATATCGCCACCTGAACCACGAATTTCGGTTAGCATAATTGATGAGGATTCGCCGGGGGCCCTTGGCGATCCTTGCACGGAGCATTCCTTGAGTTATCGCAATTACAGTGGAGGCGGAGGCGGACGCCGCTTTAGCAATATGGGCGGCGGTGGCATGACCCTCAGCTTCCCTCCCTTCTACGGCGCAGTTAAAACACTTGTCCTCATTAACGTTGCCGTTTTCTTCGTCCAGCTACTGGCGGGCGCTTTCTCGCGCACCGCGGCCGGGTATTTGCAGTACCTGCAACTTATTCCTGTTTTCGTAACACACGGCTACATCTACCAGGTCGTCACCTACGGCTTCCTCCACAACGGCATCTGGCACATCGCCTTCAACATGCTCGCCCTCTGGATGTTCGGCGCCCAGGTGGAGGGCGGCTGGGGACGTCGCCAGTTCTACGAGTTCTACTTCTTTTGCCTCATTGGCGCAGCGCTCACGACAATCGCGATTTCTTACACCGGCGTGATGGGCGTCACGCCGCTCGTTCCGACCGTCGGCGCCTCGGGCGCCATTTTCGGCGTCATCGTCGCCTTTGGCATGTTGTACGGCGAGCAAGAAGTGATGATGATCCTGCCGCCCGTTTCCATCAAGGCCAAGTACATGGCCGTGGTGCTGGTCATCATCGAACTTGCGCTGGGATTGAGTGCCTCCGGTGGCCATGGCGAAAGCATCGCCTATACCGCCCACCTCGGAGGCGCCCTCTTCGGCTGGATCTACATTCGCTTCTTCCCCCGCCAGGGCATGCGCCTTTTGGCTTCGGAGCGTTACTACGGCATCCGCAACTCGTATTACAAGTGGAAGCGCCGCCGCGCCGCCAAGAAGTTCGAGGTCTACATGCGCAAGCACGACCGCGCCGAGTACTTCGACCAGTACGGCAACTACAAAGCCCCCGAAGACAAAGAAAAAGGCAACGGGGAAGGCGGCCGTAGCGGCTGGGTGAACTGAGCGGTTCGCTGTAGGAATACTCAGCACTCGCACAATGTTCACGCCCCACCACTGCGCGTTAATATGAGCGGGTCACGATGCGCCACATTTCTCAATCTGCCATCTTGCTCATTTTCGTATTTCTCTTTTCGACATGTCAGCGCCGCTCGCCCTCCGGCTTCATCATTGTCCGTACAGATCGACATATTGCTCCCAGCGCATATCCTGTCGCAGTCGATCCTGCTCGCGTGGGGACCTATCCGACCGATGCTAAGTCCGGCGCGGGGTATTTCTACGACGATGTTCTCGAATATCGAGTTTGGTTGCACCCCGAACGAGGCGCGCTACCGTTAAATGGCAAGGACGACTATATGGCTGCGTTCGCAACATTTGAGGCTGCTGATGCATTCTCAAAGGAGAATGGAGGCGCCGAGCATCCCCTCGTGCTGGTGCGTCAGCGCGAATGGATCGATGAGCCAGAGCCCGACAAATTTATTCCCGAAAAAGGTGAGCGCATCACGGAGTGGCAGCCCGAATGGTTGAAGGACGACAAACGTATGCCTGACAGCATCCAGAAATTTCTGAAACATCCTAAGCCCGAAAAAACATCGAAGGATGACGACGAATAGAGCCCGTTGAGGCCTCCTTCGGGGATCAATCGCCAATATTCAATATCCAATCTTCAATGTCCCCCATGGTACGGATGCCCCTTCAAAATCGTCAGTGCCCGATACACCTGTTCCGCCAACACCACCAGCGCTAGTTCGTGCGCCAGCGTCATCTTTCCCATCGAGAGCCGCAACTGCGCCGTCTGAAACGCCGCCTCACTGAAACCGTCCGCCGGGCCGATCG